>Ga0256833_1001205_pt1 | contig 19273 bp, 14 predicted proteins | sample 356284metaG_FD_190535 | JGI IMG/M metagenome (GOLD analysis project Ga0256833, IMG submission 190535) | Hydrothermal vent microbial communities from Mid Atlantic Ridge, Atlantic Ocean - 356-284 | ecosystem: Environmental > Aquatic > Marine > Hydrothermal vents | place: Atlantic Ocean: Mid... | reverse complement strand
ATAAATGTGGCAATAGTAGAACCTAAAACTATTAACCACCTTATCGGATATGTTTTTTTCTCGGCAATCTCGGCTTTGTTTACAATAAATTTATGCGATAATTCTTGTTTAGCATCAACCTCGGCTTCGATTAATTTTGTTTCTAACTTTGTTAATTTTTCTATCTCGTAAACGTTTAAATTGCGTAAAGCAACATAAGCACCACCATATTTAGCTAATAAATCTAATTTTTTTAATATCTCTTTTTGAGCCGATAAATTATTTTTTACATAAGCATTTCCAAGTGCTTCGTTTAAGGCTTGCGATTGCGACTCGTAATCTTGTATGCCAAAACTTCTTAAAATTTTTAACGAGTCTTCGTTTTTCTTTATCTCTGCTTTTAAATTTTCATACTGGGTTTTTACAATTTTATAAGCCTCAAAAGCTCTCTTTTTTTGCATTCTGTTTATAACCGAATCTATTAACTCTGTTATTGTATTAGCAATATCGGCTGCTATTTTAGGGTCCTTATCCAAAACATCTATTTGCACCGACATATATTCTGTTCGTCTAAACGAAATATTGTCGTCATACATTTTATGCAATTTTGTTAACGGATAAGCTGTATTTTTATCAATACCGTAATGGTTAAATAAATCAAATTTTTTAATTATTCTGTCTCTAATCTCATAAGAGTTAAGAACTTGTAGTAATTGTTCGGCATCTTCTTCCTCTCCAAACTTTAAAATATCTTTTGTCGAAACCGAGTGCTCTGCCAATAAAGATTCCGATACCGATGCATTTGTTGTTGGAAATAAAATTACGGTAGATTTATATTTTTCTTGAATTAAAAACGATATAATTGTTGATATAATAGCCCCACTAAGAGTTAATATTATTAATGGTTTTCGCCACTTAATAATAAACTCGATTAAACTATACGAACTAAAATTATTATTTATATTTTCTTCCATATTTTTTAAGGACTTCAAAAATAGAATAAATTATTTATCTAAAAAAATTTAATACAAATATTTAATTTAAAAAACATATCACAAACTTAAACATTAAAAATATTAATTAATTTTTTCTTAAAATTTGATAAAATATTAAATTATTGTTTTTATTTTTGACATTTAACCTTTTAAAGTTTGTTTTATTATGGAAGAAGAAATTCAATTTTTGTTAGACGTTACAACCGAGAAAATGGAAAAAGCAATATCCCATCTCGACAAAGAATTAGTTGGTATAAGAGCCGGAAAAGCCGACCCTAATATGCTTAGTAATATAACTGTAGATTATTACGGGTCGGAAACACCTTTGTCACAAGTTGCAAACATAAATACACCCGACGCAAGAACAATATCAATACAACCATGGGAAAAAGCAATGATTGGACCAATAGAAAAAGCTATTCAATTGGCAAACATAGGGTTAAATCCTGTTAATAATGGCGAGGTTATACATTTAAACATTCCGGTTTTAACCGAAGAACGCCGTAAAGAACTTGTAAAACAAGCTAAAACCGAAGGCGAAACAGCAAAAATAAGCATACGAAATGCTCGTAGAGATGCAAACGACGAGTTAAAACAAATGAAAAAAGACGGCTTGTCAGAAGATGTAGAAAAAGATACCGAAGCCGAAGTTCAAAAACTTACAGATAAGTATATAAAAATAGTTGACGAAAAAATAGAAAAAAAAGAATCGGATATACTAACTATCTAAAAAAAACAATTAAAATTAATTTATTAAATAATCTTTATTATAATGTCAGAAAATTTAAAATTAATAGGTGGCGAATTTTTAGTAAAAGAAATAGCTCCTAAAGATGTATTCTCGTTAGAAGATTTAAGCGAGGAACAAATGATGATAAAAGATATGTGTCGCGATTTTATAAACGCCGAGATAAATCCTGCTTTAAACGATTTAGATAATCATAAAGAAGGTTTATTGCGACAAAAACTCGACAAAGCAGGCGAATACGGATTACTTGGTGCCGGACTACCCGAAGAATACGGAGGAATGGATTTAGACTTTATAAGCACAATGTTGGTAGCCGATAATCTTGGAGCAGGACACTCTTTCTCGGTTGCTTTTTCGGCACACACGGGAATAGGAACATTGCCATTATTATATTATGGTAATAAAGAACAAAAAGATAAATATTTGCCATTATTAGCAACAGGCGAATATACAGCAGCATATTGTTTAACCGAACCCGATGCCGGTTCCGATGCAAATGCAGGCAGAACAAAAGCTGTTTTGTCCGAAGATGGAAAACATTATATAATTAACGGACAAAAAATGTGGATTACAAACGGAGGAATAGCCGATTTGCTTACAGTTTTTGCAAAAATAGATAACGATAGAATATTAAGTGCTTTTTTAATAGAAGCAAACTCCGAAGGAATTACATTAAATCCCGAAGAAAACAAAATGGGAATAAAAGGTTCATCTACTCGACAAATATTTTTTAACGATGTAAAAGTTCCTGTAGAAAATCTCTTGGGAAAACGTGGCGAAGGATTTCGTATTGCTCTAAACATTTTGCACGTAGGACGTGTTAAACTCGGAGCCAGTGTAATCGGAGGGGCAAGAGTTGCTCTTAATAACTCTGTTAATTACTCAAACGAACGTAAACAATTTGGTAAACATATATCAAGTTTTGGTGCAATTCAACATAAATTGGCACAGCAAGCTATAAATCTTTATGGTATAGAATCTGCAGTTTATCGTGCAAGTGGAGATATAAACAAACTTGCCGAAGAAAATATAACCAAAGGTATGGAAAAAGCATCAGCCGAAATTGATGCAATATCAAAATATGCTATAGAAGCAGCCATACTTAAAGTATTTGGCTCCGAGGCTTTGGATTTTATTGTTGACGAAGCTGTGCAAATCTACGGAGGAATGGGATTCTCGGCAGAATCGCCCGTTGACCGTTCGTATCGAGACTCAAGAATAAATCGTATATTCGAGGGAACAAACGAAATAAACCGAATGGTTATTATAGATACATTACTAAAATTTATTAAACGTGGCGATTACGATATTTTTGGTATAGGAAACAATATAATTAATAATATTAACAATATTACAATAGAAAAAGGAAACGATGACTTTTTTAATAAAAATATTGCACAAATTAAAAATCTTAAAAATGCGAGTATATTAACATTAACATCGGTGCATAACGAGTTAAATCGTAAATTAGGTTTTGAGCAAGAAATTATGATGTCGATATCAGATATGATTATAAATATTTATGTTGCGGAGTCGATGTTATTGCGTGCTAAAAAAATCGAAGAATTAAAAGGAAAAGAATTTGCCGAGCCATACAAAAAAATGACAGATGTTTTTATTTACGAGGCAAGTAAAACAATACGTAATAAAGCATTTGACGCAATAAACTCGTTTGCAAACGACAATAAATTTAATGATTTGTTAAATGCCATTACAAAACTTGTAAAAATTCCACAAACAAATATAAAAGAATATAGACGCGATATTGCTAAACGTTTAATCGAAGAAAATAAATATTGTTTTTAAAAAAATGTATGTTAAAAATGTTTTGGTGTTATATTTTTAATGCCAAAACATTTTTTTTACATAAAAACAGGACATTGTTTAACATTTGGAATTTTAATATTATTAGTATTTCCAAAAGTGTAAATTACAGATAATTCCAAACCACCGTATCCGTTACTTGCTATTTTTAATGTAGATACATTAATATCGTATGATAATCCGAAAGAAAAATCTTTATAATCTAACAACATATTAATAATTATTGCATCTTTTATACGTAATTGTCCGCCAAAATAAACAGAACTAATATTTATATTATGAGTTTTATATTGTAAAAGTCCACCTATATCAAATTCTTTATATTTTCCTTGATTAAAATAAGCAATACTTGGTAGAGCATTAAAATTTTTGTTTAAAAATATAAAAGAATTAACATAAACATTTATTTTAGAATCAAGATTAACATTTGCAACATTATTAAACGATTGTTTAGGTTTATTTAAATGATTGTATGCAATGCCATAGTTAAAAAATATTTTATTGTTTATTTTATGATATAAGTTAATTCCTGCCGAAAAATCAAAATACGATATATTTGCATTTACAGGCGTTTCGTTTGTCGATGAGTTAGGTATAAATTTATTTCCGTTAAATTGTGAGCCAAAATAAAATGCTTGAAAGTTTAAACTATTTTGATTAAAAGCAATATTCTCGCCAATTGATAAAATTAACGAACTATCGGAATTTAATATTTTATTAAAACTTACGGGTATTTTTATTTGATTTGTTCCAAAATCTCCATCTCCTGCTTTATCGGTGTTAAATAATATACCAAGTCCTAAGAATGATTTTTTTATGGGAAAATCTAATATTTTTCTATCGTAAGAAAACGAAAAAGTTTTGTAAGGAACGGTAATGCTTCGCCATTGCGAACGGTTATTTAATATAATGCGATTTGTATTATTAAAATTTCCGGTTAATGCTGGATTTAAATTAAGAGGTGAGTTGTTGTATTGCGAGAAATGAATATCTTGACTATATGTTCTCGAGAAACAGATTATAAATAATATGTAAAAAAAATTTTTCAAGATATTTTATCGTATTAATGTTATATTTCCTTTTTTAATAAAAGTTTGTTTGTTAATACACGTTGCCCGTAAGTAATAAACAAACACGGCAGGGTCTTCGGGTTTGCCTTTATATGTTCCGTCCCAACCTTTATTTATATCTGTTGTAACAAATATTAATTCGCCCCATCTATCGTATATTGCAAAATATAAATCATCTATAATATTTCCGTAAACGTATAAAATATCGTTTTTTCCGTCGTTATTTGGAGTAAAAGCATTTGGCACATAAATATATGGTTCGTTACATATTAAATCGTTAACAAAAATTGTAATTGTATCGGTATTTGAACAACCGTATTTATCTATAATTTTAACAAGATATGTAGTAGTTTCCGATGGCGATGCTATAACATTTGGTTGTTTTGTTGTATTTAACGAACCCGACGGCGACCAAAAGTAATACGGATAATTTGTATTAGTATAAAGATTTGTGCTTTGTCCGTTGTAAATATAATAATTATCGGTAGTAATATTAACAGGAGGAACGTAAGACGATATGCCTACATTAAAGTTTACAATATTGCTACACCCCAGAGCATCGCTTACTGTTAATTTATAATTTCCGGAGCAAACATTATATATACTGTCTATTGTTGTTCCTGTGCTCCAATGATATGTATAAGGAGGAACGCCACCGTGCATATTAATTTTTGCCATACCGTTGCATGATTCGTAACACGATAAGTCGGTTATAGATGTGTCGAAATAAATTGAGTCGGGTTGTGATATATTAAATAATGTTGTATCGATGCAGTTATTGGTATCGGTAACAATAACATAACCACTTCCTGCAAAAGTATAAATAGAGTCATTTGTTGTGCCATTATTCCAAATATAATCATAAGGAGGATTTCCTCCTGTTGTATTTTGAACATATACAATACAACTATCGCCATAACATATAATGTTAGTATTACTTATGTTTGCAGCAAGTTGTTGTGGTTGAGCAACAAAAACTTCGTTAGTTCTTATACAATTATTATTATCGATAACGGTAACTTGATAATATCCCGAACACAAATTATTTATATTTTGTGATGTTTGTCCGTTGCTCCAATTAAATTGATAAGGAGGCAAACTTTGTGTAGTTATATTTACAATAGCACTACCGTTACAGTCGCCATAGCATAATGCAGATGTCGATTGTATTTGAATTTCGAGATTTGATTGATCTGTAATATAAACACTTAAAATTGTATCGCAACCGTTGTTATCGGTAACGGTAACCGAATAATTACCGGCATATAAACTATCGGCGGTATTAGTGTTTTGTCCATCGCTCCATAAATAATAATATCCGGGTGTTCCTCCCGAAACATTTACGCTTGCCGAACCTGTATTGCTTTGTAAGCCGTTGCACGATGCATCTATAATATTTGTAATTTGAGCATCTATTTCTGTTGGTTGCGATATTTGTAAGTTTATACTATCGTTACAACCTATATTATCGCTTACGGTAAGTGAGTAGTTTCCTGTGCATAAATTTGTTTGATAATTTCCGGAGCCTCCGTTATTCCAATTAATATTGTAAGGCAAACTTGCCGAAACCGATACGTATATCTCTCCGTTGCAATCGCCGTAACATTTATTGTCGATTATACTGTCGTTACTAAAAAAAATATTCTCGACATTAACATTAACTGTATCGGTATTGCTACAACCGTGCTGGTTTTGATACCATAAAATATACGATGTGTTTTGTGTTGGATTTATAGTTGCTGTATTTGAATTGTTTCCGTAGATTATATTATTCCCGTTCCAATTATAAATTAAAGTATCGTTTGGTATTGTATTAAATGCCCATATATTAATAGTATCGTTTAAACAAATTGTTGTATCGTTTGATGTTTGTGCATTTATAGGATATAAATTAATTAAAACACTATCGTATGCTGTATAATTACATTGACTTTCATTAATTTTAACATATAAATACGTTTGATTGTTTATACTTATATTTAAACTACTGTCGTTTAACGACGAGTTTAATGTATCGTTAAATTGATTGGTTGTAGACCATATATAATAACCCGAATTTATATTAGATTCGGCAAATAAGTTTACTTGACTGCCTTTACAAATTGTGGTATCGTTGTAAGCTTGTATAGATACATTATTTTTAATTACATTTACTGTTTGATAAAGAGTATCGCCACAAACTCCGTTTGATATTATTAATACATAAGTAGTTGTATCAGATGGATTTGCATAAGGGTTGGCAACTGTTGTGTCGCTTAATCCTGTTGATGGATACCAAGTATAGCTTACATTTGGATTTCCGTTTGGTGCAACTCCTATTTGTTGAGCTTGATTTAAGCAAATAGAAACATCGGTAATAGTATCGGTTGAGTTCGATAAAACTTGTATTTGTTTTGTAACGGTATCGGCAAGGTTGCAACTTGACGAATCACTGGCAATTAGAGTAACTAAATAAATACCTGAGTTTGTATAAATGTGAGTAGGATTAATATCGGTTGAAAGGGGAGACCCATCGCCAAAATCCCAAACATAATGCACACCGCCTGTGCTTGTATTATTAAAGGTTACATTATAAGGAGTGCAACCAACAGGTGGAATATCAAAATCGGCTAACGAAAAATCGTCGGCAAACGAGAAACGAAAAACAGCATTATTACAGTTGCTGGAGTTATTGTTATTAGACCAAACTCCGGGATTTGGATATGTTGGAAAATCTTGAAACCCTCCGCAACTTGCACATATCGATTGATAAATATTACCTTTATTATCGAACCTTGATGTTCCTCCGTCAACATGGTCGTGTCCGCTATATCCTGTAGTGTATTGTTCGCCAAAAAACGAGGCATAATCAAGATACGAGGCATCATCGGCCATTACCATTATATAAAAATCTTGCCCATCGGTGGTGCTTTGATAGGCTCCCGGTGTGATATCCATATTTTTTGTTCCATCGATACTTGCCCATGTATTACCATCGTGTAAAGCCCATTCGCGACCCCAACCCGATAAGTATATTCTGTTGCAAATATCAACGGCAAATGCTGTTATAGATATATTTGGTTTCCCAATTCCTGTCCCAAAAACTGTTGACCAGTAAATTGTGTCTAAGTTGTTAGTTAATTTTGTTATAAATTGTCCTGAATTTGGTGTATTGTATATTGCATTGTATATCAGTGTATTGCCGGTTGCTTTTGTTTGTCCTGTAATGTAAATATTGTTTGTTTTATCTAATCGAACAAAATACGCTTGGTCGTAATTGTTTGAACCAAAATAAGTTGAGCCTATAATTTGATCTCCAAATTTTGATATGTGAGCAACAAAACCATCGGTTGTTCCTCCTTGATATGTTTGTTTATATGCATTAGAGCTTGTATATAAATCTTGAGAGCTTGTTCCTCCGGCTACATAAACATCATCGTTAATTCCTACATCAATAGAATAAATTGCATCGTCTTGACTACCTCCGAAGTATGAGCTAAAAATAAGATTACTTAGATTTTGGTCTAATTTAAAAACAATACCTTCTTGTTTTCCGTTTGAATTTTGTTGAAAAGCATTTTGTGTTGTAGGAAAATCGTTAGAGAAAGTGCAAGTTCCAACATAAACATTGTATTTAGAATCGGCAATAACTTCGCCACGTGCTCCGTCGGCATAGTTGTAATAAAGCGAATCGTTACCATGCATTATTTCGTTGGCATAGTTTGGACGAAAGTTAAATCCGTCGTTTTTTGAGCCTCCTATGTATGTAGATGCAATAAGTTGAGTTCCGTCTTCGCTTATTTTACTTACATAGATATCGGTTCCGTTCGGAAATAGAATTACATTATCGTATGTAACATCTGTTCCTCCGTTAAATGTTGTATCGTAAGCATTTTGTGTTGTAGGAAAATCGTTTGAGCCTGTGGTTCCGAAAATCAGTAAATTATCGAAAGCGTCACAAACTAACGAATGGGGTAATTCTTCGCCATTTCCTCCACCAATATATGTTGCCCAAAGTCTTGAAACTCCGTCGGGCGAGTATTTTATTATTGCCACATCGCAACCGTTTGCATAGGTGCCTGTGCCGATGCCAACTCCTCCTGCAAAGTTTTGTTGATAGGCTCCTATTGTTGCAGGATAACCTGTCGAAAAAGCTATACCTCCGGAATAAACATTTCCGTGACTATCAAAAGTTGCTGTCATTCCCCAGTTGTCGGCTGTTGAACCCGAGTAAGTAGAAAAAATAAGACTTGGGTCTATAATTAGTTTTTTTGTTTTATCGTAACCTTTTGGAAAATCAAAACTTAAAATATCTCCATCTAATATATAATTACATTTTATTTGTTTTTTTATTCCGTTAATTATTTGATATACATAAGGTTTGTATTCTATAATTTTATTTACCGATGTTGTTATTTCGAGATTGTTATTTTTAATTTTTAATTTATCAACACCGTTAATTTGTAATTTAATGTTATTAACATCTCCTTTTGGGTTAACTATAAAATTGTATTTAAAACCTGACGAGTTTATTTTAAAAATAAGGTTTATATTATTGTATAAATTTTTGTATTCGATATTATTATAATAAGGAACATTGCTAGCCCATTTCGAACTATTTTTACCAATATAAAAATTAAAATAATCTTTACCTCTGTTATGAGGTATTATTTTAGCTGTATTAGAATTTAAAAAATTTATTTGATAAGCATGAAAATGAACATTTTTAATACTAATATTATTGTTTGTTCCGTTATGTGCACGCGAGCGGTTAATATCGCTTTCGCGATAAAAATTATAAGTTATTTTATTTTTTTCGAGAAAAACTGCTCCCGAGGGAAGTAAAGATTTATATAAAATCCGGTTATCCCATTGATTTTTGTTTTTTATAAAACATGGTTGTGAATAAGTATTAAAATAAATTAAAATACTTATTACTATTAAAATAATATGTTTTATTTTTGTTTTAATTTTAAATAATGTTTATTAAAACTTTTATTTTGCTTTGATATAATAATTATAAAATTACAATAAATTTTACCGTATATAAAAATAAAAATAATTAATAAAAATAAAACACAATATTTTTGTTTATAAATAGTTTTAAATCAGGCATATAACTTAATTGTTTTGTAAAAGTAATAAAAAATAAAATATAAACAAATTAATAAAAAAAAACAAACATTTTTATAGTAAATAAAAAAATTATATATTTGAAATTATTTTAAAACTAAAAACAATGATTAAATTAAGATTTTTGCAACTTTCGGTTTTGAGTTTTTTACTGTTATTAGGGTCAATATCATGTAATAACGATACCGATAATAATACCGAAACAACCAACGATACAGCGTCGGTTAAAGAAAATACTCATATGAGTGGTGTTGATATTGATACAAAATTTAAATTACCTTCGCCTGTTGAGTTATATATGTTTTTGTGGGACGCTAATGCAAAATTTAATAAAGATGCATTAAATCCTATTGATAAAGCATCGAAATATTTAACAACAACAAGTAAAGCCATAAATTTAGGTATATACTCTTCAGATTTGGCTTATTGCACTGTTTTTGGAAAAAATCAAGAAACATTTACATACTTTTCTACAACAAAAAAATTGGCAGAAGATTTAGGATTAACCGAAGGTTTTGACGAAGCAATAGCAAAACGTCTTGACAAAAATATTAATAACAGCGACTCTTTATTCCAAATTACAAGCGACTCTTATTCCGATGTTACAAGATTTATGGAATCGCAAGGAAAAGGCGATATGCTTCCTCTTTTAGTAGCAGGTGGTTGGATAGAGAGTGTATATATTAATGTTAAATCGGTAGGAGAGTTTCATACCGATAAAGATATTGCCGGAATTTTAGCTGACCAAGGAGTTTTGTTGGAAACACTTATAGAATATTTTAATTCGTTAGAAGAAAAGTCTGACGATATAAAAAATATTATTTCACAATTTCAGGACTTGCAAACCTCATTTGATAAACTATATGATAACGACGAAGACGAATTAATTACCGAAGAACAATTTAATGAACTTGCAGGTAAAATTGAAAAAATTAGAAACGGTTTTGTAAAATAGAAAATATATTAATTATGAAATATAAATCAAAAATATTATTATTTTTTGCATCAGCATTTATGTTAGGTATATCTTATAATGCTAATGCACAACGTTGCGATAAACAAGATTTTTGTGACGAAAGTATTGATTACGGCGATTACGATTACCGTATGCAATCGTCGTTTGTAGTTGCATATCCGGGTGATACTATTGAATATAAAACAGTATTATATTTAAGAAAACAATATAATATTTTTGTTTGTGCCGACCCCGAGTTGGGAGATGTTAGTTATAAAATAGTTAAACCATTTAGAAAAACAATAAAAAAAATAAAATCAATAACAAACGATACCGTTGTAGAATATAAACTTGACGAAAACGGCGAGATAGCATATCCCGAAGAAAATAACTACGAACCTGTAAAAATAGGAGAACATATTGATAGAGATACAATTTGGGATATTAAACGAGTAACCGACGAAAAATTAATTTACGATAGTAGAACAGGAAAAACACCAATATACAACAAAGTTGTAAAACGAACTCAACGAGCATTTGTTTATGTTTATGTGCCCGAAGATGGAAACCCATCTGGCGGTTGTGTTAATATATATGTGGGAAAAAAAGACATTGGCAAACGTGTTAAATATAAACAAGGTAAAGCAAGTTGGGTTAAATAACTTTTGTAATACATAAATTTTATTAAAAAGCTCTTTAAATAGAGCTTTTTTTATTTATAACCTATTATAAATATATAATTTATTGGCATAAATTTACTGCAACATAATAAAAATAAAATCGTCTTTATATTATAGAAAATAAAAGTTGAAAGAAAATTACAAAAATATTCATCAAAAATTAATAGACAAATGTAAAAAAGGAGATAAAAAATCTCAATTTGCATTATACAAACTATACTATAAAGCTATGTTTAACACTTGTTATCGAATAATAAACAATAAAATTACAGCCGAAGATATTATGCAAGAAGCTTTTTTATCGGCATTTACAAAAATTAAAACCTACGATAACAAAGTTAGTTTTGGAGCATGGCTAAAAAAAATTACAATAAACAAATCGTTAGATTATATTAAAAAACAAAAAATACAACTTGTAGATTTAGACAACATTAACAACGATATTAACAGTAAAGAAAACGATATATTAATAAATGAAGATGATGATGCAAAATATAATATTAAACAAATATATAATGCAATAAACAAATTAGACGATAAATATCGTATAGTAATAACATTATATTTAATCGAAGGATACGACCACGAAGAAATATCGCAAATATTAAATATACAATACTCAACAGTGCGTTCGCAATACGCAAGGGCAAAAAAAAAATTATTAGACATTATTAAAAACGAAAAATGAATATAGAAGAATATATAAAACAAAACAAACAAAGGTTTGATATTATTGAACCCTCAAATAATCATTTACAAAAAATGAAACAACATTTAGGGTTAAACAACAATAAAATACTAACAATAACAGATTTTCTAAAATATGCATCGATATTTTTTATATTATTAACATCGGTATATTTATTAATAAATAAAAATGCCGAAAATTGTTTACCGAAAAACTTTAAAGAAACACAAGCATATTATACAAATCTGGTAAATAAAAAAACAAAAAAAATAATATCAGAGTATTCATTATCAAAACAAAAAATTAACATAATAAAAAAAGAACTAACAAAAATAGATTCAACATATAATCTAAGCATAAATGATATTTGTGTAAATCCAAATAACGATTATGTAATTAACTCGTTAACAGAACAATATAAAATTAAATTAAATATAATAAATAAAATATTATACAAACTCAAACAAACTCAAAAAAATGAAAAAACTAAAATTTAAACTTTTTACATTAATACTTATAATTGCAAGCTTTAATTTATCGGCAAAGCAACAACAAGAATTTCAAAAAAAAATTAATTGGCATTACAAAGTAAACCAATCAACAATTTTAAAAATAGAAAATAAATTTGGCAATATAAATATTAAAAACTGGGAAAAAAACGAGATACAGATAAATGTAACAATTAAAGCAAAAGCAAAAAACGAAAACTCTGCAAAAAAAATATTTAATCGAATTACTATAAATCTTAGCAAAGATACCAATATAATATCACTAATTACAGAGATAAAAAATAAAGGATTTCAAATTCAACTTTTTTCGGTAAACACAAATGAAGATTACTCAATAAACTATGATATTTTTGCACCGGTATATTTAAAATTAGATTTATCAAACAAATTTGGCGATATTTTTATTAACGAGATACACTCAAAATCAAATATATCGATAAAATACGGGAGCTTGCGAGCAAAAAAAATATTATTTCCCGACTATAAACCATACGGAAAAATATCAATTAGTTATGGCGATGCAAAAATAGACAAAATTACTTGGACTAACATTATATCAAAATATTCCGAATTTGATATATCAGAAAGCCAAGCCCTGTTTATATACGGACGTTACAGCGAGTATAAATTTAATAAAAATATTGCTGTTATTTGCGACTCAAAATTCGACGACTACAAAATAAAAAATACCGATAATTTTGTTATTACAGGAGCTTATAACGATGTAAAAATAGGCAATCTAAAAAAACAACTTGTTGTTGACTCAAAATATGGCGACTATAAAATAGAAAACATAGATAAAGATTTTACAAAAATTAGATTATCGTTAGATTACGTAGACATAAAAATGGCTATGTCGAGTCAATCCGAATTTAAACTTAAAATAAATGCAAAATATACCGATTTAGATTTACCACAAAAAATATTAGGAATAACAAATATCGAAGAAAGCAATATAAACATAAACAAAAATTATAATTCCGACAATTCCAAAAACAAGGTAAACATAACATCTACTTACGGAGATATATCTATAAAATTTTATAATTAGCAACAAAGTTGCTTTTAGCCATATACGTTATTTTGTAAATAATAAACCTATTTTTATTATATAAATATTTATATTTAAAATATTGAATAATATAACTTAAATTGTATTTTTATAGCAAAAAAATAAAATTATGAAATACGATATATTAATATTAGGTAGTGGTCCCGGAGGATACGTTGCAGCAATAAGAGCAGCACAACTAAATTATAAAGTTGCAGTTATCGAAAAAGCCGAAATAGGAGGCATTTGCTTAAATTGGGGCTGTATTCCAACAAAATCACTTTTAAAATCGGCACAAGTTTTAAACTATTTAAAACATGCCGAAAACTACGGAATAACCATTGATAACAGCAATATAACTCCCGATTTTCATAAAATTATAAACCGTAGCCGAGACGTAGCAGCCGGAATGAGCAAAGGAGTTCAATATCTATTTAAAAAAAACAATATCGAAGTAATAAAAGGCAGAGGAAAATTAATAGATAAAAATACAATAAAAGTAGAAACCACAGACGAAACAATTAAAGTAACAGCCAATAAAATAATTATAGCAACAGGAGCACGTTCCAAAGAATTACCAAACATAAAACAAGACGGAAAAAAAATAATAGGCTACAAAGAAGCATTATCGTTAAAAAAACTACCCGAATCGATGATAATTATAGGCTCAGGAGCAATAGGCAGCGAGTTTGCACAAGTTTATAACTCGTTAGGAACAAAAATAACATTAATAGAATTTATGCCGACAATAATTCCTAACGAAGACCAAGAGGTTGCCAAAACACTTGCACGAGCATTTAAAAAATCAAAAATAAAAGTAATGACAAACTCATCGGTCGAAAAAATTGATATTATCGACAATAAATGTATTGTTACAGTAAAAACAAAAAAAACAGAAGAAAAACACGAAGCCGAAATAGTGCTGTCGGCAGTTGGAATTACTCCAAATATCGAGAATATAGGATTAGAAGAATTAGGCATAGAAATTAAAAATCAAAAAATAAAAGTAAATAAATATTACGAAACAAACATAAAAGGAATTTATGCCATAGGCGATATAATTTCAGGGCCAGCATTAGCACACGTAGCATCAGCCGAAGCAATATCTTGTATCGAAAAAATAGCAGGATTTGCCGACAATAAAATAGACTATCAAAACATACCATCGTGCATATACACATCGCCCGAGGTTGCATCGGTAGGAATAAACCAACAAAAAGCAATAGAACAAGGATACGATATTAAAGTAGGAAAATTTCCATTTACAGCATCAGGAAAAGCAAGTGCAGCAGGAGCACGCGATGGATTTGTAAAACTTATATTCGACGCAAAAACAAACACATTACTAGGAGCACACCTTATAGGAGACAATGTTACCGAAATGATAGCAGGACTTGTAAGTTTCAGAAAATCAGGAATGAAAGCCCACGACCTAATAAAAACAATACATCCGCACCCTACCATGTCAGAGGCAATAATGGAAGCAGCAGCAGCAGCATACGACGAAGTAATACACCTATAAAAAATATAAACTTTAATGTTAAAATAAATTAAAAATTTTATTTTTACAGAAAAATTAAAAACAAAAAAAATGGAAAAAAGAACAATAGTAAAATTACCCGGAGACGGTATAGGAAGAGTAGTGTTAGACGAAACAATAAGAGTATTAGATGCCGCAGGCTTTAAAGCCGATTATGTCGAAGGCGATATAGGCTGGGAATTTTGGAAAACCGAAGGCGAAGCCCTTCCAAAACGAACAATAGACTTATTGCAAAAACACAAAATAGCATTATTTGGAGCAATAACATCAAAACCCAAAGACGAGGCAGCCGAAGAATTAGACGAATCATTAAAAGGCAAAGGACTTATATATTCAAGCCCAATAGTAAACCTGCGACAACATTTTAATTTAGACATTTGTGCACGTCCATGCAAAACATACAAAGGAAACCCATTAAACTTTATACGGCGGGGAGCAAACGGCGAAATAGAAGAACCCGAAGTAGACGTTGTTATTTTTAGACAAAATACCGAAGGATTATACGGCGGAGTAGAGTGGACAAACCCAAACGACAAAGTATATGACGGATTAATGACACACCCTAAATTTGTAAAAAATTTTGGAAACACACCTCGCGAAGAGCTATCAATATCAACCCGAATATTTACACGCAAAGCAACCGAGAGAATAGTTAGAGCAGCATTTGAACACGCAAAAAAATACGGATATAAATCGGTAACTGTAGCCGAAAAACCAAACGTAATTCGCGAAACATCGGGAATGATGTATAAACTTGCACAACAAATACAAAAAGCCGATTATCCCGATATAGAATTATGGAATACAAATATAGACGCACAAATGATGTGGCTAACAAAAAACCCCGAAAAATACGGAGTAATAGTAGCCGGAAATATGTTTGGCGATATTATATCAGATGGATTTGCAGGATTAATAGGCGGCTTAGGATTTGCCTGCTCGGCACAAATGAACCCCGATAGCGGAGTAGCAGTTTTTGAACCAACACACGGCTCGGCTCCAAAATATGCAGATTATCCGGTATCAATAGTAAATCCTATTGCAATGATAGAATCGGCATGTATGATGCTAGACCATATAGAAGAATACGAAATAGCAAAAAAAATTAGAGCATCGGTAGCAAAAGTTATAGAAAACAAAGAAATACAAACATACGATATGAAAAAAATGCAAGGCAGACCCGATGTAATCGAGAAAGGAGCAGCATCAACATCGCAAATGGCAGATGCAATAATTGCTAATTTGTAAATACATTTCTACATAAAAAACAAAAACTCTTGATTTTATATATTAAGAGTTTTTTTATATATTTACACAAAATTAGTGTATTATGAAAACAAAAATCTACATATTACTTATTAGCTCTCTTATTATTTTATCATCGTGCGAGGTTAGGCAAGAATATAATATAAAAAAAAATTTATCGGGAGAGTATAAGTTAACATTAGACTTTTCGGAACTTGCAAAAAACGATAGCTCAATTATAAATAAGAAAAAATCCGATTTCGATAAATTTAATAAAGTAATTAACATACTAAAAAAAATACAAGGACTTACAAACTTAAAATACGACTTAGGAAACAACGACGGAATAATATCATACTCTTACAATTTTGCCGATTTAAACTCATTAAATACTGCATTACAAGAATCATCGGTAAAAGTATTTAATTTTCCTAACGTAAAAATAAAAAAAGGACTATTCGGTAAAATTATTTACTTACGCGATAAACTCGATAATGTTGACAAAAAAGACACAAAAATAAATTTTAGTAACATAATTAAATATAAAACAATATTAAGTTTCGATAGAGACATTAAAAAAGTAAAAGCAAGTAATGGTGTAGATTATAAAATAGACAAAAATAAAATTACAGAAAGTGGCGAATTTTCAAAAATGTTCTCACAAAAAAGAAAATTTAAAATATCATTAAAAAAATAAAAATTTATGAATAACGAAGTAAAAAAACTATGGGGCGAAGAATTATCGTGGATAAAAAACAATGAGTTAAGAGAAAAAACAGCAAAAGTTTGGGAAATAGCTCTTGAACGTAGTGTATTGACTGCCGACGATTTAAACCGTATACCATTTACATTGTTAGTCGGACCCGACTTAAAAGTCTCGTTTATGGACCATAAACGAGCAGTTGTTCACATATCAAAAGAATCAGGCGAAAAAATAAACTCTATGTTTAAAGGCGAGTTAAAATGCGATATGGATACACTAATATCAGGAGCAATTTTATGCGATGTAGGAAAACTTCTTGAATACGAATTAGATAAAGACGGAAACTCATATCAAGGAAACTACGGTAAATACCTAAGACACCCTTTCTCGGGAGTATCTATTGCCGAACAAGCCGGATTACCTCCCGAAGTATGCCATATTATTGCAGCACATGCAGGCGAAGGCGATATGATAAAACGAACAACCGAAGCTTATGTGGTGCATCATGCCGATTTTATGACATTCTTACCATTTAAAAACGGATTAAAATTATAAAGTTAAATAAAATTAAAGATTAAAAATTAAAATTATTAAAAAATGAATTTATTAAAAGGAAAAACAGCAATTATTACAGGAGCATCTCGAGGAATAGGTAAAGCAATAGCAACACTATTTGCAAAAGAAGGTGCAGATATAGCTTATACCGATATTGTAAACGACGAAAACTTTAAAAATCTCGAAAAAGAACTATCAGAATTTGGAGTAAAAGCCAAAGGATACGTATCAGATGCAAGTAATTTCGAAAACTCGCAAGAAACAGTAAACCAAATTGTAAAAGATTTTGGACGAGTAGATGCCCTAATAAATAATGCCGGAATTACACGCGATAATTTACTTATGCGTATGACCGAAGAACAATGGGATTTAGTGATAAACGTAAATCTAAAATCAATTTTTAATATGACAAAAGCTGTCCAACGAACAATGCTAAAACAACGTTCGGGATCAATAGTTAATATGAGCTCGGTTGTTGGCGTTGGTGGTAATGCAGGGCAAGCAAACTATTCGGCATCAAAAGCAGGAATACTAGGATTTACAAAATCAATAGCAAAAGAATTAGGTTCGCGAAATGTTCGTTGCAATGCAGTGGCACCCGGATTTATTGTTACCGAAATGACAGCAAAACTACCTAAAGATGTAGTCGAAGGTTGGTACGAAAAAATACCTTTACGCAGAGGAGGAACTCCCGAGGAGGTAGCAAAAACATGTTTGTTCTTAGCCTCTGATTTATCATCATACGTTAGCGGACAAACAATTAACGTTTGCGGAGCAATGCAAACATAATTTTGTAAAAAAAACACTAATAATTAAGGAGTATTTAAATAAAATACCTCTTAATTTTATTAATAAAATAAAGAAAAATGAAAAAGTCTCTACTGTTTATAATAACTATATTTATTGCTGTTACAACATTTTCGCAAATAAATACGGGCGGAACACCAATAAGTTTCGACAAAAATCTAAAATCTATATTAAAGCAAAAAATCGATGTAAAAACAATGCCGTATGTCGATGTAAACAAATTAAAAACCGAAGATATTGTAAACGATACAAAAGACCAGCCTTGGCGTTTTGGACAAAATATACCTGTAGATTTTGGACTAAACAACTCAGGAACGTGGGATTTATTGCCTAACGGCGATAAACTTTGGAGACTTATGATTTACTCAAAAGGAGCTTTAACAATAAATTTAACTTTTAACGAATATAAACTGCCAAAAGGAGCAAAGCTTTTTATTTATAATGCACAACATACCGATATAATAGGAGCTTTTACATATAAAAACAATCAAAACGACGGAGTTTTTGCAGCAACATTAGTAAAAGGCGATGCAATGATAATTGAATATTACGAACCTGCAAATGTAGCATTCAAAGGCAAATTACATTTATTTAGAGTAACACACGGATATCGAGGAGTCGAAGATTTTACATACAAAAGTTTTGGACAATCGGGGTCGTGTAACAACAATGTTGCTTGCCCCGAAGCTGCAGGTTGGGATAACGAGATAAACTCGGTTTGTATGTTAGTATCGGGTAGCAACGGATTTTGCTCGGGAGCATTAATAAATAATACAAATCAAGACGGAACACCGTATATTTTAACAGCAAAC
>Ga0256833_1001204_pt1 | contig 19294 bp, 13 predicted proteins | sample 356284metaG_FD_190535 | JGI IMG/M metagenome (GOLD analysis project Ga0256833, IMG submission 190535) | Hydrothermal vent microbial communities from Mid Atlantic Ridge, Atlantic Ocean - 356-284 | ecosystem: Environmental > Aquatic > Marine > Hydrothermal vents | place: Atlantic Ocean: Mid... | reverse complement strand
ATGAAGGATGCCTTCAGCTTCTCGGGCTATACCAAGAAGCGGATCTCGGTGGACTTCTACAAGATCGACCTGCACAATGTCTTCCGACTTCTGCGCGAGGTCAGCGGTGTCAACATCGTGGTGGATGAAGCCGTGAAGGGTTCCCTGACCCTGGCCCTGAACGACGTGCCCTGGGACTTTGCCCTGGACATCATCCTCAACCTCAAGGATCTGCAGAAGGTGGAACGGTTCAACACCCTGGTCATCCTGCCCAAGGGCAAGGCCTTTGACTGGCCGCAGCGGGCCGAGGACAACCTGAGCTTCGAACCCGACACCACGGTGACGGCCCAGGAGGCCATCATCATCCAGCAGCGGCAGTCCATGTCCAAAGAGCTGATCAAGGCCAAGCAGCTCATCGGCCAGGCCCGGAAACTGGAAAAGAAGGAAGAGTACGAGAGCGCCATCCGCCGCTACGAACAGGCGCTTGACCTGTGGCCTGACAACGCCCGCCTGGCCAACCGGATCGCCTCCATCTACCTGGTCCGGCTCCGCCAGAACGCCAAGGCGGTCTATTTCGCCAAAAAGGCCCTGAAGCTTGACCCGGACAACTCTGCCGCAGCCCTCAACGCCGCCATCGGCCTGGCCAACATGCAGGAATACAAGGAGGCACAGCAGTACTTTGACCAGAGCGTGAGCATGGAGAAGCCGAGCAGCGAGGCCCTGCTCAGCTATGCCGTTTTCAGTGAGGAACGAAAAAAATACGACGGTGCTCTCAAGCTTCTCAGGAAGCATGACGCCCTCTATGGCCAGAACCTGGATTCCATGGTCGCCACGGCCAGGATTCTCGACAAGATGGGTAAACACGAGAAGGCAGGTGAGCAGTACAAGGCCATCCTGCTCTCTGGTTACCGAATTCCGCCCGATCTCGCAAAATACATCCAGGGCCGCATCGCCCTCAGTCAGTCCATGTAAGATGGGCGTTGAATCGCTTTGACAGAGGAAGACCCCATGACACTCCAGAAATCCACATTCACAACCTGCCTGGGCATCCTGCTTCTCCTGAGTCTTGCCGCCTGTTCCGGCAAGGAGCAGCCGAGCGCTGAAAAGACGGCCCCGGGCGCGACACTGGCCGAAAAGGTGCAGGCACAGGCAGCGCAGAAACCGGTCCAGCTTCCGGTCCGCTACCAGAAGCCCACCTTTGTCGCCGCCAGTGAGACCGCCGACGCTTCGCTTGGCGAGGATTCAGAGGAATATACCCTCAAGGTCGGTGCCAACATCAGTTCCACCCGCGGTCCGCAGCCCCTCTGGGATATCCTGAAGCGGCTGGCCAGGCTCAAGGGCATGAGCGTGAGCTGGGCCAGTGACGTGGACCAGAACGTGCTGGTGGACGTCAACATCAGCGCCGATGATGACTTCTTCAAGGCCATCGACAACCTGCTCCGCCAGGTGGATTACTACCACGAGGTCCAGGGGAACACCATTGTCGTCAAGTACAAGGATACGAGAAAGTTCTATATCTCGGTGCCCTACATGAAGGGCTCCTACACCACCACCGTGGGCGGCAACTACCTGACCAACCGTGATGCTGCCAACGGCACCGAGGGGACGGTCAAGATCACCAGCGATGACAACGCGTTTGACGTCTGGGAGAACATCCAGTCGAACCTGGACACCATCATGGAGCAGTGGGCAACCCGGGAGACCACTCCCTCTGCTGATACCACTGACACGGAGACAGGCGCTGGCGCTGGCGCCGCCGCTGCAGCTCCGCAGGCAGACAATCAGGCTGCCGAGAATACTCCCCAGGCTACCCGGCGCATTGCCCAGGGCCAGGCCTATTACACAATAGACCGCTCCATCGGCCTGGTGACGGTGACCGCGCCCAGGCCCCTGCTGGAAAAAATCGGGTATTACCTCAAGAACCTGAAGAAGGAACTCTACCGCCAGGTGATGATCGAGGCCAAGATCATCGAGGTCTACCTGCAGGATAACTCCAAGATCGGTCTGGACTGGAGTTCGGTGCTCAAGGACTTCAGGCTCAGCGGAACGGTTACCTTCGGAGGGCCGGGAGGACAGATCTACCCGACCCAGAAAAAATCCGTCTGGGGCGACGGAAGCGACGGGAGTTACAAGCCAGGCGAGGGAAATGATGTCATTCCTTTTGTCAGCAAGGTGGTCATGGCTCCTGCCAACTTCAATGTCATGCTCAACGCCCTCAACGAACAGGGTGACGCGCACGTCCTTTCCAATCCCAAGATCACGGTACTCAACGGCCAGCCTGCCATTATCAGCGTTGGCAAGGATATCGCCTATATCAAGACCGTGACCAAGAACATTGACTCAGGCACCAATAACAACTCATCAATCACGTATACCGCCGAAGTGGACAACGTGGTCGAAGGGATCGCGCTTGGCGTGATGGCCTCAATCATTGACGATAATTCGGTTATCCTTCACCTTACCCCGGTGACCACCGACCTGCTCGATGACAAGATCGAATACCGGCAGTTTGGTGACGGCCTGGAGGTCGGCCTGCCCAGGGTCGGTATCCGCGAGATGTCAACCATGGTCGAGGTCCACAACGGCGAAATGCTGATTATCGGGGGCCTTATCGACAAGGTGGAAGGCAAGCAGGGCAAATTCGCGCCCATTGTCGGAGACATCCCGCTCATCAAATATCTCTTCGGGTACGAGGAAAAGCGGATGGAAAAACGTGAACTCGTCATCCTGCTTACCCCGAGGATTATCTAACAAAATTCAGGATAATACGATTCAGGAACTTCCCGTCAGAACAGGAGAAAAAGAATGAAGTACTGTCGCTACCTGCTTATCGGAGTACTGGCGCTTGTTGTCAGCGGCTGCGGGCAGACCGTCAAGGAATCCCTCAAGCAACCGCTGGTGAAAAAGAGCACCGCAGGGGCGGACAAGACCGTGGTCATCCTGCCCTTTGCCGATTACTCCTATGCTGACGACCTGGAGACAGCCTTCCGCCGCAGCCTGCTGATCAACGAAAACCTCACCGATCAGCTCGTTGCCAACTCCTTTCACCTGCCGGTACAGGAGGATGTCTTCATGTACCTCGTCAACCAGAAGATCATCAAACTGGTCGGCTACAAGAAGACCAACACCTCGCTCCTGGAGGACGAGATCGCCTCGGGCGAATGGTCGCCGGCCATGCAGGACGAACTGCGGTACTTTGTCGACCTGGGCAAGAAGCGTGGCCGCAACAACAAGGAGGTGCTGGAGAGCCCGGGCACCCACGGCCTGACCCAGCAGGAGATCGTCAAGATCGGCCGTCACTTTGGGGCTGATTACATCCTCCGTGGCCGGATCATCGAGTACAAGACCCGCCAGGACCCCTCCTGGGCGCCCTGGAAAAAGGGTGTCCTCTCCTTTGTCTCCGGTGCCTCCAGCCGGATCGCCTTTGGCACGGCCAGCGCCGACACCTATGACAAGTGGGGCAACATGATCGCCGGCGCCGCCTGGGGCGGTCTGATCGGCAGTGGCGTCCACTGGCCCTATGATCCGGGCCGGGCCGACCAGACCATCTTCGGCGTTTCCGGCGGCCGCACCGGCAACACCCTGGTCTGGGGCGCGGTGGGCAGCGGTCTCGGCAGGCTGGCCCAGAAATCCGGCGTCATTCCGCAGGCCGTGGTCCAGTTGCGGATCTGGGTCCAGGACGCCTACACCGGCGAGGTGGTCTGGACCAACCGGGTCGATGTCAAGGTCTCGCCGGAATCGGTCCTTGCCGATCAGCAGTATGACGCCCTGTTCGAAGCGGCAACGGAAAAGGCCGTGGACACCCTGGTCCGGAACTTTGTCACGCAGGCCATGCTGTAGACCCGTACAAATTCAGCAGCACGCCATCTGCGCGCGCTCGCGACTGCCCGCATACGGGCTATCGGAGTCTCGCCGCGCTCGCTTACCTGAGGGCCGGTCACGGAAGTGACCGGCCCTTTCCATGTAAGCGCTTACAGATCTGCGGTTGTGAAACCGCATAATTGCCAACCCTGTGAGGAGTTACCTTTCCATTCGTCTGTGCAGGTGTGCGCTCAGGAATCCTTGTCCTTGCGCTGGGCGTTCTCGTACAGGGCGACGAAATTGATCGGCTCCATGAGAAAGGGCATGAAGCCGCCGTCTACAGAGACCTGGGAGACGATCTGGCGGGTGAAGGGAAAGAGCATCAGCGGACAGTCCACGGCCAGGACCCGCTCCACATGCTCGGAGGGAATGTTCTTGAGCAGGAAGACCGCGCCGTGCTCGATCTCGACCACGAACATCACCGTGTCATCGGCGTTTTTGTCCATGACCTTGGCGGTGATGGTGATGGTCACCTCCCAGTGGTCATCATCCATCTTCTGGTTGTTCAACCGGAGATTGAAATCGACCTTGGGCTCCTGGTTGCGGGCCAGGAAGATCCGGGGCGCATTGGGGCTCTCGAAGGAGAGATCCTTGATATACATCTTCTGCATCCGGAAAACCGGCAGCTCTTCCTGGCTGGGGTTCTGTTCACTCATCTCTTCTTCCTTTGTCTGTAGGTGTTTTGGATAGAGGCTAGCATGGATTGAATCCGTAAGCATACCACGGAATCCGGTATTTCCTCAACCATGGCGCTGTGTTTTTTCACAGGGCCAGGGCCTGCTTGAGGAACATGCCGGTATAGGAGGCCGGCTCCCTGGCGATCTCCTCGGGCGTGCCGCAGGCCACCACCTGGCCGCCCGCATCGCCGCCCTCGGGCCCGATGTCGATGATATAGTCGGCGGTCTTGATCACATCCAGGTTATGCTCGATCACCACCACGGTATTGCCGTTGTCCACGAACCTGGCCAGGACATCAAGCAGGTGCTGGATGTCGGCCGGGTGCAGTCCGGTGGTCGGCTCGTCGAGGATATAGAGGGTGCGGCCGGTGGAGCGCCGGGACAGCTCCCGCGCCAGCTTGACCCGCTGCGCCTCCCCCCCGGACAGGGTCACCGAGGACTGGCCCAGGGTGATGTACCCCAGGCCGACATCGTAGACGGTCTGCAGCCTGTTGCTGATCGGCGGGATATTGCGGAAAAATTCCAGGGCCTCTTCCACGGTCATGGCCAGGATGTCAGCAATGTTCTTACCCCGGTAACGGATCTCCAGAGTCTCACGATTATAGCGCCTGCCCTGGCAACGCTCGCAGGTGACATAGATATCCGGCAGGAAATGCATGGCGATCCGGATCACCCCGTCGCCCTCGCAGGCCTCGCAGCGGCCGCCCTTGAGGTTGAAGCTGAACCGGCCCGGCCGGTAGCCCCGGGCCCTGGATTCAGGCAGCCGGGCGAGCAGCTCGCGGATCGGTGTCAGGACCCCGGTATAGGTGGCCGGATTGGAGCGCGGCGTCCTGCCGATGGGACTCTGGTCGATGTCGATGACCTTGTCGATCTGTTCCAGGCCGGTAACGCAGCTCCGGGCCCTGGCCACCCGGCCCCGTTCCTGAAAATACCGCCTGGCCTCGGCAAACAGGGTCTCGATCACCAGCGAACTCTTGCCCGACCCGGACACGCCGGTGACGCAGATCAACGCGCCCAGGGGAAAGCCGACCGTGATCTTTTTGAGATTGTTGGCTGTCGCATTTTTGACGGTCAGCCAGTACTTGCGGCCTTTTCGGATCCGCCGCCGCCTGGCGGGCACGGGAATCTGTTTCCGGCCCGAGAGATAGGCCCCGGTGAGCGAACGTTCGCAGTCGAGCAGGCCGGCCACCGGACCGGAGTAGAGGATCTCGCCACCATGCACTCCGGCGCCGGGACCGATATCGAGCACATGATCGGCCGTGGCAATGGTATCGGTGTCATGCTCGACCACGATCACCGTGTTGCCGAGATCGCGCAGGTTGAGCAGGGTCTTGATCAGCTTGTTGTTATCGCGCTGGTGAAGACCGATGCTCGGCTCATCCAGGATATAGAGCACGCCGGCCAGGCCGGAGCCTATCTGCGAGGCCAGGCGGATCCGCTGGGCCTCGCCGCCGGACAGGGTGCCGGCCTTCCGCTCCAGGGAGAGATAGCCCAGGCCGACCCCCTGGAGGAAGGAAAGGCGCTCCAGCACCTCCTTGAGAATCGGGGAGGCGATCACCTGCTGCCGGCCGTCAAAGCTCAGGCTCTCCAGCTCGCTGATCAGGCGGTCGATGGGCAGCCGGGTCAGATCGTTGATGGACCAGGGACCTATGCGTACCGCCAGGGCTTCGGGCTTGAGACGGGCGCCCCGGCAGCGTGGACAGGGCTGCTCGTTCATGAACCGCGCCACCTCTTCACGCACCCGTGGCGAGGAGGTCTCACGAAAGAGCCGTTCCAGGCGGGGGATGATGCCCTCAAACGGGATACTGGAGATCAGCTGCCGCCGACCGCGCACGTGGTGGAACTCAATCCGTTCCCGTCCCGTGCCGCGAAGGATCTTGTCGCGGATCTTGCGGGGAAGCTCCTGCCAGGGCATGGCGGGATCAAAGCCGTAGTGACCGGCCAGGGCCCGGATCCAATGGCCTGCATGGGTGGAGAGCTTGCGCCGGTTCCAGGGGGCGATGGCGCCCGTGGCCAGGCTCAGGCCGGGATCGGGAACCACCAGCTCCTCGTCGATATACTGATGCACGCCCAGGCCGCCGCATTCGGGACAGGCCCCCTGGGGATTGTTGAAGGAAAAGAGCTGGGTGGTCAGCTCGGGCACCGAGATGCCGCAGCGGTGACAGGCCGCGGATTCGCTGAACAGCACCTCCTCGCCGCTCTCCGGGAACAGCGCCAGCATGGTGCCCTCGCCGAGCCGCACCGCAGTGGAGACCGACTCGTCCAGGCGGCGGCGGATGGTCGGTTTCAGCACCAGCCGGTCCACCACCGCCTCGATGGTATGGCGCCGGTTCTGCTCCAGCCGGATCCCGTCGGCCAGTGACAGGATCCCGCCGTCCACCCGCACCCGGACAAAACCCTCCTGCCGCAGATGGAGCAGAACCTGTTCATGCCGCCCCTTGCGGCCGGTGACCAGGGGTGCGAGCAGGATCACCTTCTCTCCCTCGGGCCGGGCAAGCAGGTTGTCCACCATGTCCTCGATGGACTGGGGGCGGATGGCCTGCCCGCACTCCGGGCAATGGGGCTGGCCGGCCCTTGCAAAGAGCAGGCGCAGGTGATCATAGATCTCGGTGACCGTGCCCACGGTGGAGCGGGGATTTCTGCTGGTCGTCTTCTGCTCGATGGAGACCGCCGGTGACAACCCCTCCAGCAGGTCCACGTCCGGCTTGTCCATCTGGCCGAGAAACTGGCGGGCATACGTGGAGAGCGATTCCACGTAGCGGCGCTGCCCCTCGGCGTAGAGGGTGTCAAAGGCGAGCGTCGACTTGCCGGAACCGGACAGACCGGTGAAGACCACCAGCCTGTTTCGCGGCAGATCGACGGAGATATTCTTGAGATTGTGCATCCGGGCACCCCGGATACGCAGGAATTGCGGTTCCATGAAAACTGTTCCGATCCCGTACCGGCAGACTGTAAACGTACCGGTATTCCAAGGTGGATGCCGTCAACGCTGAACTGTTGCGACAAACTGCTGGTGATCCACCTTCATGCAGCGGTCCATGATCACGATCAGGCCGGCCTCCTCGGCCAGCCGGGCCGCCGGCTCGTTGACAATGCCTTCCTGCATCCAGACAACCCGGGCGCCGATGGCCATGGCATCGCGGACAACGGGTTCCACCCGGTCGGCGCGACGGAAGATATCGACCACATCGACGGGTCCGGGAATGGCCCGCAGGTCCGGATAGCAGGGACAGCCCAGGATCTCGTCCTGACCGGGATTCACCGGAATGATCCGGAAGCCGGCCTCCTGCAGATAGCGGGCCACCTGGTTGCTGGGCCGTTCCGGCTTGGGCGACAGACCGACCACGGCGATGGTATCGGCACGGGCAAATATCTCACGGATGACTGTTACGGGGGCGAGCTGCATGACCATCGGCCGGTGCTCCTTGTCGTGCCGGCTTGATAATATCGTAAAAGTATCGGCATCTTCAGGTGGTTGCCGTTAACGCTGAACTATTACACAAAATCATTTACCGCCATAAGGTGGTGTGGTAGATTGCAATATTCAGCCAATGATCAGAGTCCCGACGACCGGGCCCTGCAGAGACAATTACCACACACCCTTTTTGCCATCATGTATTTTCAGGATATCATCGCCGCCCTGAACAGCTACTGGGCCTCGGCCGGCTGCGTTGTCCTGCAGCCCTATGACATGGAGGTGGGCGCCGGCACCTTCCACCCCGCCACCCTGCTGCACGCCCTGGGCCCGGAGCCCTGGAAGGCAGCCTATGTCCAGCCTTCCCGCCGGCCCACCGACGGCCGCTATGGCGAAAATCCCAACCGGCTGCAGCATTATTACCAGTACCAGGTGGTCCTCAAGCCCTCGCCCAAAGAGGTGCAGGACATGTACCTGGGCAGCCTGGAGCGGTTCGGCCTTGATCTGCTGCAGCACGATATCCGCTTCGTGGAGGACGACTGGGAATCCCCGACCCTGGGAGCATGGGGCCTGGGATGGGAGGTCTGGCTGGACGGCATGGAGATCACCCAGTTCACCTACTTCCAGCAGGCCGGCTCCATCGACCTCAAGCCGGTGACGGTGGAGATCACCTATGGTCTGGAACGGATCGCCATGTATCTGCAGAAGGTGAACTCTGTCTATGATATCGCCTGGAACAGGGAGGTGAGCTATGGCCAGATCTTTCACCAGGCGGAGAAGGAATTCTCGGCCTTCAACTTCGAGGCCGCCAATGTCGCCGACCTGGTCACCTCATTCGACAACTACGAGCGTGAGGCGCTCAAGCTCGTGGAACAGGGGCTGATCCGCCCGGCCTACGACTACTGTCTCAAGTGCTCCCATACCTTCAACCTGCTCGATGCCCGCAAGGCAATCAGCGTTGCCGAGCGAACCCGATATATCGGCCGCATCCGCAACATCGCCCGCCAGGTGGCCCGGCAGTACGTGGAACAGCGTAAGGAGATGGGATACCCCCTGCTGCAGGAGACAAAGAAGGGATGAACTATTACGGATGGTAATTAGTTCACCGCTATCGGCAATCACCTGAAAAGACCGATACCTTGGTTTTCAGACAAAAAATGGCGGAAGTGCATGGGAATCGAACCCACCTGCCAGGCTGTTCACCCGGCACACCGGATTTGAAGTCCGGGAGGGCCACCAGTGCCCTTTCCACTTCCGCGCCACGGTTGAACTATTTAATATTTATTGACCTGAAAAACAACTTTTTATTATAATAATCATCCACAGGGAAGAGAACGCGGCCGGCCTGGTGGCCAGGCGATCCTGTTCAGGTTGCCGGATTCCTCTTTCCTGCTCAGCATGCCAACCACTCAGGAGAGGATGTTTCCGTCCCGGACTTTCCATGGAATGTAAAAAGCTGGTACGCCTTATCAAGGAATGGTATCTCTGCGTCAAGCAGGAGACCATGGCGCCTGTCCGCATGATGCAGTTTGTCGACAAGCATATCAGCAACTGCGAGATCTGCCGGCAGGACCCTGATCTCCCGGGGGAGATCGAGAAGATCAGGGAATTTGTCGTTCCCGAATCCAAGATCCCCAAGGCGGTACGGGCCCAGGAGGAGAAGACCACCCCGGAAATATCCCCGGAAGGAGCCAACGAGCTCGAGCACGAGGTCAACAACGGGCGCAATCATTCCTGAACCCTGACAGCCATCCGGACCGGATTCTCCTTACCGGACCGCTTGCCCTGCCATCTCTATCCCGGTCACCCCTTGTCCCAGAGCAAACCTCCCCATCGGCAGGCCATGCTGTCCCTCCTGCTCCTGGCCTTCATCTTCTACCTCAATTTCTTCTCGCGCATTGTCTTTGCGCCCCTGCTGCCGGCCATGGAGAAGGACCTGGGCCTTTCGCACGGCCAGGCCGGATCTTTCTTTCTGATCCTGAGCTGCGGGTACTTCCTCTCCCAGGTCGGTTCCGGGTTCATCTCCTCGCGCCTGGGCCACAAGCGCACCATCCTGCTCTCCATGGCCGCCATGAGCACCTGCCTGCTGCTGATGGCAACAGCCTCCTCGCCTCTCCTGCTCAAGGCCGGTTTCGCCCTCCTCGGCATGGCTGCGGGCATCTACCTCCCCTCCGGCATTGCCACCATCTCGGAACTCTTTGCCTCTGCCAACTGGGGCCGGGCCTATGGCGTGCACGAACTGGCACCCAATCTGGCGTTTCTCACCGCGCCACTGCTCGCCGCCCTGCTGCTGCCCCGGTTGCCGTGGCAGGCTGCCCTCCTCTTCCCTGCCGCCGCTACCCTGGCCGCGGCACTGTTCTATGCCCTTTTCGGCCAGGGCGCGCAACAGCGCGGTGCCCCGCCCAACCCGGGCCACTGCCGCCTGCTCTTCCGTCTGCCCTCGTTCTGGCTGATGGTCCTCCTCTTCTCCATGGGGATCACGGGTACCCTCGGCGTCTACAGTGTCCTGCCCACCTACCTGGTCGCGGCCCACCAGATGTCTCCACAGGAGGCGGGCATCCTGGTGGGGATGTCCAGGACCTTGACCCTTGTCTCCGCCCTGCTCGGCGGCTGGCTGGCCGACCGGTTCGGCAGCCGCCGGACCATGGCCGCGGTCCTTCTGCTCACCGGCACGGCAACCCTGCTGCTCGGCCTGGCCCCCACCGGCCGTGTATACCTCTGGGTCTGGCTGCAACCGCTGCTGTCGGTCTGTTTTTTCCCCGCCGCCTTTTCCCTGCTCGCCGCCATCGGCCCACCCCTGATCCGCAATGTCGTGGTCTCGCTCACCGTGCCCCTGGCCTTTGTCGTCGGCGGGGGCGTGGTACCGGCCCTGGTTACGCGGATGGCCGACCAGGGCGACTTCGGCCGGGGCCTGATCCTCACCGGCCTGTACATCGCATCCGGCGCCCTGCTGGTCCACCTGATCAGGACACGGGAAACCCGGAATTGAATAACGACAGGCTGTCACCGGTTACCGATCTCCCTGCATCCCGGTTTCTGATACTATTTGCCATTGCCCCGGCAAGCCTGTATATTGGGAAAAATTCACACCCATTCCAGCACCTGCCTCCACGACCATGACTCCGGCCCCCAAAAAAGACCTGTTCAGCCGTTTTCTCCATTCGCAGACCACCAGTTCCCTGGTGCTGATCCTGGCCACGGTAACCGCCGTCATCTGGGCCAACTCACCCTGGGCCGACCTCTACCAGACACTCAGCCACCTGGAGATCGGCACCCATTTCGCCGGCAGAACCTACCAGCTTTCCCTGGATCACTGGGTCAAGGACGGCCTGATGGCCATCTTTTTCTTTGTCGTCGGCCTGGAGATCAAGAGGGAGGTCCTGATCGGTGAGCTGTCGACCCTGAAGCAGGCCATCCTCCCGGTCATGGCCGCAGTGGGCGGTGCCATTGTCCCGGCCCTGATCTACCGGGGTCTGAACCCCGCCGGCCCCGAGGCCGCCGGCTGGGGCGTACCCATGGCCACCGACATCGCCTTTGCCCTCGGCGTTCTTGCCCTGCTCGGCAGACGGGTTCCCATCGGCCTCAAGGTCTTTCTCACCGCCCTGGCCATTGTCGACGATCTCCTGGCCGTACTTGTCATCGCCCTCTTCTATACCGAGCAGATTTCCATCCCGGCCCTTGTCCTCGGCTTTGCCCTGCTGGCCCTGCTCTCCTGGACGCTCAGGGCCTTTCGTCACCAGGCCAGCATGAATATCCTGCTCATGATCACCATCTGGGTCTGTATCTTTCTTTCCGGCATCCATGCCACCATCGCCGGTGTGCTCATCGCCATGACCATTCCCATCCGCGGCCACCTGGAACCGCAACAGTTTTTCGACCTGCTCTGCGAACATACCCAGCTCCTCCGGGAATCGGAGCTGACCAGGGAGAGCATGATCAATGAGAAATGGCAGCGCAACGCCATCGAAAAGATCTACCTGGCCGCCCAGGACATCATGCCCATCGGCGTCTACCTGGAAGACAACCTGCACACGGTACAGGCCTTCATCATTCTTCCTCTTTTTGCCCTGTTCGCCGCAGGTGTCACCGTGGATCGGGCCATGATCGACACCTTTCCCACCAGTGTCGGTTACGGCATCATCTTCGGCCTGGTGGCCGGCAAGCAACTCGGTATCTTCACCTTTGCCTGGCTGGCCATCCGAAGCGGCATGGCCAACATGCCGGCCGGGGTCACCTGGGGCCAGCTCTGGGGCGCCGCAGCACTGGGCGGCATCGGCTTTACCATGTCGATCTTCATCAGCGAACTGGCCTTCAGGAACCAGGCCGCCATCCTGGCCGACGCCAAGATCGCCATCTTCCTGGCCTCGATCCTCGCCGCTCTCTGCGGCTACACCATCCTCCACGTCGTGCTGCCGAAAAAACAGTAACCGCCGGGACACGCACATGCCTTCACCGATCACTCCACAAACCGTGACAGGCCGGCCAATCTACAGGAGACTCTGGTTCCGGCTCGCCCTTTTTTTCCTTCTTCTTGTCACCGCTGTTGCCCTCAGCCTGCCCCTCGCCCTTCGTTACAGCCTGCGCCACTGGCTCCTTGCCAACGGGGCCGACCAGGTCGAGATCGGCACCGTCCGGGTCAATCCGTTCACCGCCTCTGTCTCCCTGCGGGACGTCACCCTCGTCCGTGACAACTCCACCGTGCTGGACCGGGCCCGGATCGATCTCAACCTCGGCCTCGCCCGTGTCCTCGGCCACCAAGTCTACATCCAGAGCATCGAATTTCGTCACTTCAACCTGGACCTGGAGCAGGATTCCGACGGCCGGCTCCGCATCGCCTCCTACCTGCTGCCAGAGGCATCGGAGGGGCCATCCGAAGAGACCGATGCCCCCGGCACACCCTGGATCTTCCGGGCCGACCGGGTCATGATCCACGACTCGCGCATCCATCTCACCCGACCAGACCTGGAGCTCAGCCTGGCCATCGACCAGGCCACCCTGGTCCGCTTCACCACCGCACCCGGTGACAAGTCGGGCGCCTTCTCTTTCAAGGGCCGACTCAACAACGCCCCCCTCACCCTGGAGCTGAACACGGTTCGGGTCCTTCCCGACCTGGTAGTCCAGGGCAGGATCATGGCCAGGGAGCTCAGGTGCGACCGGCTGGACCGGCTGCTCGCCCCCTGGCTCGACCCCTTCACCGGCAGGCTGACCCTGAACGGCCAGGTCGGTTTTGCCAGTCTCTCCAGCGGTGTGATGACGGTGGATTACAACGGCTCTCTGGCCCTGGCTGACGGCGATATCGGCGGCCAGGCATGGAAGACCGCAGCCAGGACCCTGACCTGGAAAGGGAAGGTGAGCTACCGCGACGATCCGGAACAGGCCATGCGCATCATCACCGACGGTACCCTGCACGGGATCTCGCTCCGCCTGGATCTTCCGCAACAGCGGCTTGCGCTGCAGGAACCGGACCTGGAGCTGCGCGGCCGGACCGTGGTCACCATCGCCGGGACGGTACGGGTGCAGAGCGACGCCTCACTCACCGGCAGGGGCACCCTCCTCGAGCTGCCGCCCCACCGGTTCAGTGACAAGGGCTTTCGCTGGCAGGGCACGACCTTTTACGACTCCGGCGGTGCTGCCGCCGGCCAGCAGGTACGCACCGACGGCAAGCTGACGGTGCACGAGGCCGCCCTGGCAGAGCAGACCGAAGAGGCCCCTCTGGCGGCAGGAAGCTCGAAGATTTCCTGGCAGGGCAGGCTGGACTATGTGGAAGAGAAGGGGATTCCCCGACTCGGCGTGGAAGGGACATTCGCCGGCAAACAGCTCTCGGCCAGCCTGGGTGACGGCCTGCAACTGGAACAGGCCGCTCTCCAGGTCAGTGCCCATGGCTCGCTGCACCTGGAAGAGCAGGCCCGCCTCCGGGGAACCGCCTCCCTTGCCGCAGAGACCTTCCGCCTCTTCCGGCCGGCAGGCGGGAAAGAGCCCCTTCTCACCCTGGGCTCGCTGCACATCAACGATCTCGCAGCACCCGGTGGCCGGGAGATCGGCATACCACTCCTGCAGGCCGACAACCTGGGCCTGCTGGTGCGCGGTGACCTGCCCCTGCGCATCAATGTCCCGGAAATCCGTGTGGAGGGACTTCACACCGGTGACCTTGCCACCCTCAGTGCCCGCCTGCTCCAGGTCCAGTCACCACGGGCAGAGGCTCTGGCCAATGGCCGGGAACTGGTTCGACTCGGCAGCGTTGAGCTCAAGGGACTGCAGGGCGACACCAATGGCCGCCTCGAGGTGCAGCGCTTCAATTTCGATGACCTGCGCTTCCTTGCCGGTAAGAAGGCCGGGGCACCGGTGTGCCGCATCGGCGGCGCCACCCTGGCCGGGATCCACTGGTCTCCTGGATCGGAAATACGCGGGGATGCACTTGGTTTTGATGATCTCTTCTGCACCCTGATCCGCCGCAGGGACGGTTCCCTGGACGTTGCCGCCCTGATTGCCGCCATGCGCGGCAAAACATCTGCCCCGGCTGCCGCAGCCGCGCAGAGCGTGACAGATGCCGCCGCTCCCATCCCGCTCCGGATCGGCTCTGTCATAGTCCGCGGTAAAAGCGGTCTCCACTTCGAGGACCACACCCTGGCCGTTCCCTTTGTCAGTGACCTGGCCATCGACACCCTGCAGATCACTGACATCGACTCGGGTCAGCCGCAGCAGCCGGCCCATATCCGGATGAGCGGAATCCTGGAGGAGCGTGCACCACTGAAGGTCAGCGGCACCATCAGGCCCTTTGCCGATCCCCTGGCCCTGGCGCTGAAGATCAAACTGAAGAACTATCCCCTGGCGCGGCTCTCCGCCTACACGGTCCAGTCCGTGGGCACGGCCCTTGCCGCCGGCCGCCTGAAGCTGAAAACCAGGCTGACCATTGCCGACGGCCGCCTCGACATGGAGAACAAGGTGGTCCTGAAGAAACTGCAGACAAAGACCATCTCCAGGGAACTGGCGAAACAACTCGACAACCGCCTCCCCGTCCCCCTTGACTCGGCCCTGTCCCTGCTTCGTGATTCACAGGGCAACATTACCCTGGATGTGCCTGTCAAGGGACCGCTGTCGGACCTGAACGTGGGTATCGGCGATATCCTGATCACCGCCCTGGGCAAGGCTATCGTGCCTGCGGCCTCCTCCTACCTGGTCTATGCCCTGGGACCCTATGCGGCCCTGGCCTACGTGGGGATGAAGGTGGGGGAAAAGATGCTGGAGGTAAAGCTGCCGCCCGTGCCCTTTCCCCCCGGCTCGGCGGAGATCAGCGACGAACAGAAACAATACCTGCAACGGATCGCGACCATGCTCAGGGACCGCCCGCAGACCGATCTTCAGCTCATGCCCGTGGTCCGGGCGGACGAACTGGCAGCCGACGCCGGAAAGGCGGTACGGAAAGCACCCGCGCCGGAGAGCGATGAATATCGGAAGCTGCAGCAGCTCGGCCAGCAGCGGGCAGAGGCGATCCGGAACTACCTGGCCGGGAGCTGGTCCATCGGCAGGGAGCGCCTCATGATCAGCATGACCAGGATCGAGACCGGGAGCAAGGGAGTTCCCCGGGTCGAGTTGCAACTCTGAAGTCCTACCAGACCCCCTCGATGGCCTCGCCGCACTGCGGACAGCGACCGTCACGAAGCTGGTTGGAACGGATGGAAAAACCCCAGCGGGTGATCAGTTTTTCTCCGCAGGCAGGGCAGTAGGTGTTCTCGCCACCCTCGCCGGGGATATTGCCCTCGTAGACAAAACGCAGACCGGCCTCAAGCCCGATCTCACGGGCCCGGCGCAGGGTCGCCACCGGTGTCGCCCCCCGGTCGGTCAGCTTGTAGGTGGGCCTGAAGGCGGTGACATGCCAGGGAATGCCGGGGTCCACATCGCGGATAAAAGTTGCGATGCCGCGCAGTTCCTCTTCCGAATCGTTGAGATCCGGAATCAGCAGGGTGGTCACCTCCACCCAGATGCCGAGCTCATGCATCAGGCGTACCGTGTCCAGGACCGGCTGCAGCCTCGCCTTGCAGACCTTTCTGTAGAAATCGTCACTGAAGGCCTTGACGTCGATATTGATGCCGTCCAGGAGCCCGGCCATGTCGCGGGTGGTCTCCGCGGTCATGTAGCCGTTGCTGACAAAGACGTTCTTCAGGCCGCGGCCGTGGGCCAGCTCCATGCAGTCGCGGGCAAACTCGTAGAAGATGGTGGGCTCCACGTATGTGTAGCTGATACTGGCGCATCCGCTGTTCTCCGCCATGGCCACGACCTCCTCGGGAGTGCGCGGTGTGCCGGTGATCTCGCCCCCGTGCATGTGGGGATACTGGGAGATGTGATAGTTCTGGCAGTGCAGGCACTGGAAGTTGCACCCCACCGTGGAGATGGAATGGGAACGGCTGCCCGGCAGAAAGTGGAACAGCGGTTTCTTCTCGATGGGATCGGAGTTCTCCGCCACCAGCCGGCCATAGACCAGGGTGTAGAGTCTGCCGTCCCGATTCTCCCGCACGCCGCAGATGCCGCGCCTGCCCGGTTTGACATGGCAGTGATGGCTGCACAGGTTGCAGACAATCCTGCCCTCTTCTTCCGTCTGGTACATCAACGCTTCATGCATGGTATCTCCCCCCTGGAATATGAGCGGCCAGGCAGACGAATCGCCTTGCCCCATAAGGCCCTTTCCCCTCTTTCTCCATACTGTAAGTACGATCTTTTCTCCTGAAAACATCTTTTCGTCCCCGGCAGGGAGACGAATCGCCATTGAAGAGCTGCCCGCCATGGATTATTGTACAATAAGCATCCGGATTCTTTTCTCTCTCCCGATCCAGCGAGGTGTTCCGTGCCCAAGACCAGGCCCCTGTCTCTCCTGCTCCTTCTGCCGTCGCTCCTGGTGCTCCTCTCCGTCACCGCCCCGGCCGCTGCCCAGAGCAACCTGCCCATGTCCGTCTTTGTCTCCATCCTGCCGGAGGTGCAGTTCGTGCAGAAGGTCGGCGGCGACCGGGTCCGGGTCCGGGCCCTGGTGCAGCCGGGCCAAAGCCCTGCCACCTACGCCCCCACACCCAGACAGATGGCCGCGCTCTCCCGGGCCAGGGTCTATTTCCGCATCGGCGTCCCATTCGAGAAGGCACTGATCCCCAGGCTCCTCGACACCATGCCCGGGCTGACCATCGTCGACCTGCGCACCGGCCTGGATCTCATCGAACTGCACGGGGACCAGGCCGGGGAACTCGATCCCCACACCTGGCTCGATCCCATGCTGGTCAAACGGCAGGCCCGGACCATCCGCGACACCCTGGAGACTCTTGATCCGGCAGGCCGTGCCACCTACCGGAACAATTACCAGCGGTTCGCGGCCGAACTCGACAGTCTGAATGCGCATCTGGCCCGGGTTCTGCGTCCCTTCGCCGGCCAGACCATCTATGTCTTTCATCCGGCCTACGGGTATTTCTGCCGGGCCTACGGTCTGGTGCAGAAGGCGGTGGCAGCCGGCGGCAGAAAGCCCGGCGCCCGGCACCTGGCACAACTGATCGCCGAGGCCAGGGCGGATCACGTGAAGATCATTTTTGTCCAGCCGCAGTTCTCGCACAAAACGGCCACGGCCATTGCCGCTGCCATTGGCGCCAGGGTCATTCCCCTCGACCCCCTGGCCGAAGACTACCTGAGCAACATGGAGCAGATGGCGGACCGGATCGCAGGGGCGCTGCAGGAGCGGAAATGAAGGATCTGGAGACTTCTGACCGGGCAAAAGAGACAATGAAGATCGTCTCGGGAGGACAGACCGGGGCCGACCGGGCCGCCCTGGACGCGGCCATCAGGCTGGGCATCCCGCACGGCGGCTGGCTGCCCAGGGGACGCAAGACCGAGGATGGCCCCCTGCCCGGCCGCTACCGGCTGCGGGAACTGGACAGCGGCCGCTACCGGGACCGGACCGAAAAGAACATCCTGGACAGTGACGGCACCCTGATCGTCTCCCTGGGTCCCCTCACCGGCGGCTCGGCCCTGACCGAGGCCCTGGCAATCCGCCATGACCGGCCCTGCCTGCACATCAACCTGGAGCTGGTGGACCGCGAGCAGGCGGCGACGACCATCGGCCGCTGGCTCCGTGAACACGCCATCAGAACCCTCAACGTCGCCGGACCTCGTGCCAGCGGCGAGCCCCGCATCTACGAGGAGGTTCTCGAGCTGCTGCTCTCCGTCTCCTGGCCAGCCTAGTGCCCTGAAAAAAACAGGTAATTCAAAGTGGTTGGCGATGGCGGTGAACTGTTACAGGAAAACAGATCATGGCACAACAACTTCTCTCCAGACGACAGTTCCTCTCCCTGCTCGGTGCCGGTGCCGGCGGTCTCCTTGTCCAGCAGCTGCTCAGCGGCTGTGCCGTGGACCCGGTCACCGGCCGGCAGGAGTTCATCATCATGTCCCGGGCCGACGAGATCGCCCTTGACCGGCAGCAGTCACCCTACCAGTTTTCCGCCGATTACGGCCCGGTCCGGGACCGGCGACTCAACAGCTATATCAACCGGGTGGGCCTGGAGCTGGCAGCCCACTCGCACCGGCCGGACATGCCCTTCTCCTTCCGGGCCGTCAACGCCGCCTACATCAACGCCTATGCCTTTCCCGGCGGTTCCATCGCCGCCACCCGCGGCATCCTGGCAGAGCTGAACAACGAGGCCGAGCTGGCCGCCCTGCTCGGCCACGAGATCGGCCATGTCTGCGCCCGTCATACCGCGGAACAGAGTACCAAGGGCATGCTGGCCTCCCTGCTGCTGGCCGGGGCCGCCATCGCCACCAGCGCTGCCGGCTACGGTGACGCCGCCGGCCTGGTCCAGGACCTGGGCGGCCTGGGCGCCGGTGCCCTGCTGGCCCGTTACAGCCGCGACAATGAGCGGGAGGCCGATGCCCTGGGCATGGAATACATGGTCCGCACCGGCTACACACCCCGCGGCATGGTGGAACTGATGGAGGTCCTGCTGCGCAGTGGCCGGGATCAGCCCAGCGCCATCGAGCTGATGTTCGCCACCCATCCCATGAGCGAGGAACGATTCAGAACAGCGGAGCAACGGGCCCGCGGCAAGTATGCGCCCATGCTCTCCCGGCCCGATCACCGCCAGCGCTACATGGACAACACCGCAGCCCTGCGGCGGATCAAGCCTGCCATCATCGCGATGCAGAATGCGCAGAAGAGGTTTGCCAAAAAAGATTTCCGCCGCGGCGAGGAGCTGCTCTCCACGGCGCTCAGAATCGCACCAAACGACTATGCCGCCCTGGTGATGATGGCCAAGTGCCAGTACGCCATGAAGCGGCCGCAGGCAGCGGAACGGTACGCCCTCAGGGCGACGCGGATCTACCCGCAGGAGGCCCAGGC
>Ga0256833_1001203_pt1 | contig 19296 bp, 16 predicted proteins | sample 356284metaG_FD_190535 | JGI IMG/M metagenome (GOLD analysis project Ga0256833, IMG submission 190535) | Hydrothermal vent microbial communities from Mid Atlantic Ridge, Atlantic Ocean - 356-284 | ecosystem: Environmental > Aquatic > Marine > Hydrothermal vents | place: Atlantic Ocean: Mid... | reverse complement strand
CGGCGGATGTCGATAATCAGGACCATCCCCTTCAGGTTGGGGTTGTTCGTGAGGAACGCCTCCACCAGATCCTTCCAGTTCTCCTGCATGCTCCGGGGCACCCGGGCGTAGCCGAAGCCGGGCAGGTCGACGAAATGAATCGTGTCGTTGACGCGAAATACATTGACCATCCGCGTTTTTCCCGGCGTGGCGCTGGTTTTGGCCAGGTTTTTCCGGTTGAGCAGGGAGTTGAGGATGGACGATTTCCCCACGTTGGAGCGTCCCGCGAAGGCAACCTGGTTGGGATAGGTGAGTTTCAGGTGGTCCTTTCCGGCGAAGGATTTGACGTAAGTGGCCTGGGTGATCTTCATGATGAAGCCGTTCAGAAAAAGTCACTCACGGCCGAGACAACCCTTTCCACCTCCCCGTCCGTGAGTTCCGGGTAAAGGGGAAGGGAGAGGACCCGCCGGGCGAAGGCCTCCGCGTTGGGGAAGGCGCCTTCCGTGTATCCCAGGTATTGAAAGGCCGGTTGCAGGTGGATGGGGATGGGGTAGTGGATGGCCGTCCCGATCCCCCGCTCGGCGAGGTGGGCCTGGAGTGACTCCCGGTCATTGGTTCGGATGACGTAGAGGTGCGCAACGGCATATTCTCCCTCCGCCTCCCGGGGCGGCAAGTCGAGGGGAAGGGGCGCAAACCGGGCGGTATAGTAGGCGGCGATCTCGCGCCGCCGCCGGTTGTAGGCATCGAGGTGGGGGAGTTTCACGCTCAGCCACGCCGCCTGGACTTCGTCGAGGCGGTTGTTGGCGGCGATGGCGAAGTGGGTGTGCCGTTTTTCCCCCTGCCCGTAGTTACGGAGCATCCGGACCCGCTCTGCCATTTCCGGGTCGTTGGTGACGACCATCCCGCCGTCCCCGTAGGCGCCCAGGTTCTTGGTGGGATAGAAACTGAAACAGCCCAGGGCCCCCGCCGTTCCCGCCATGACCTTCCCGCACCCGCTTACGGGGAACCAGGCCCCGTGGGCCTGGCAGGCGTCCTCGATGACGGCAATCCCGAACTCCCCGGCGATGGCCGTCAGGCCGTTCATGTCTTCCGGGTGTCCGTAGAGGTGCACCGGCACGATGGCCGCGTAGTCTTGGAGGGTCCCCTCCCGCCTCGCCCGCGCGAGGCGGTCGTGGAGCCGCTGGAGGTCCATCCTGCCATTGTCGGGACGGATATCGATAAACTCGGGGATGCCCCCGTGGATGGCGGCGGCCATGGCCGTGGCCACGTAGGTGGTGGGAACGGTGAGTATCTTCTTGCCCGGGGCAAGCCCGGCGGCCTGGTAGGCGAGGCTGAGCGCCCCCGTCCCGGAACCCACGCCTACGGCGAAACGGCATCCCAGGTAATCGGAGAAGGCGATTTCGAAGGCCTCAAGGCGGGATCCCAGGATGAACTGTCCCGTTTCCAGGACGGCCTGGAGCGCCTGGTCGATCTCGTCTTTCAGGGCCCGCGCCTGGCGGGTCAGGTCGAAGATCTTTACCGTTTCCAATAGTGATCCCGGTATTTTCGGTAGAATTCGACGGTCCTTCGGATGCCTTCCTCCAGCGGGATCCCGGGGTTCCACCCGGTGGCTTCCTGGATCTTGCGGATGTCCGCCACGTAGTCTCCCGGTTCCACCTCCTTGCGTTCCCGGGTGAACGGGACGTGCGCCACGCGCCCCTGTCCGGCCACCGCCACGATGGTCTCCGCCAGCTCCCGAAAGGAGATGCCCCGGCCGGTTCCCACGTTGTAGACGTCCCCGTAGGCTCCCGGGGTTGTAGCGATCGCGAGGAGGCCATCGAGAAGGTCGTCCACGTAGAGGAAGTCCCGCAGGATGGCCCCGTCTCCGAAGACGGGGATGGCCTCGTCGTCCAGGGCCTTACGGATGAACCAGTTCAGGACGCCGTATTCATCGTGCATCATCTGATGGCGGGGGCCGAAGGTGTTGGTGATCCTCAGGCAGACGCCTTGGAGCCCCTTCACGTTGTGGTAAACCAGCACCATCTTTTCCGCCGTGAGGTTCGTGATGGCGTAAATGCCGACCGGGTTGGTGGGGTGTTCCTCGTCCACGGGCAGGTGAACGCTTTTGCCGTATTCCCCCCGGGTGCCCGCGAAGATGATCCGGGCGTCGGGATTGTTGTGGTGGCAGGCCTCCAGGAGGACGAGGGTTCCTTTGCAGTTGATGTCCAGGTCCTGGATGGGGTTGCGCATGCTGTCCACGTGGTTGACCTGCCCGGCCAGGTGGAAGACGTAATCCTTTCCCTGGACGAGGTAGTTCATGGACAGGGCGTTTCGGATGTCGCTGAAATTGACGTGAACCTTGCCCTTCACCGGCTCGATGTTGAAGAGATTGCCCCCCTGTCTTGGAAGCATGTTGTCCACCAGGGTGACGTTGGCGCCCAGGCCCACCAGGCGGATGGCCAGGTTGCTGCCGATAAAGCCCAGCCCGCCCGTGATCAAGACGTTCGCGTTTTCAAAGGGATTCTTCACGCTTCTCCTCTTCTTGCGGGATCCTGTAAAGCTCCCAAAGTTTAGCATACTTTGTCAGGACATAGAAGGCGCTGGCCGCGGCGATGTAGAAGCCGGGGAAGCCGTCCAGGAACCCCCTTTTCAGGATGTATTCCTTGAAAAACCGGAAAAAGGCGCGGGAAACGGTGTGGAGGGGGCCGACTCGCTTTCCTTGGCGGAACAGGTCGTCAGCCGCCGTCTCGGAGTAGCTGTCGATGGTCTGTATCTGCCCGGAGATGTTCCGGTAGGGAAAGTGAAGGTAGTGATTTTTCAATTCCCCCACGGGACCGTCCACGGCCACCTTGGCGTGGAGGTCTCCCTCCCACCGCCCCTTGTCCCTTCTGTAGAGACGAATCTCCTTGTCGGGAACCCAACCCCCATGCCGGATCCAGCGTCCCATGTAGAAGTTGCGCCGCGGAATGACATATCCATTGTATCTTTCCCCGTTTTGGGCCAGGACATGTTGGATTTCCTCCCACACCGTCTCGGGGACCACCTCGTCCGCGTCCACGAACATGATCCAGGGATGCATTGTCAGGTCCGCCGCCTTCTGGTACTGGCGGCGGAAACCGGCCCAATCCTGGTGGTAGAGCCTGACGCCGTAGGATTTGCATATCTCAATACATCCGTCGGTGCTTCCCGAGTCGAGGACCACCACCTCATCGGCGTGGGGAACCACGCTTTCCAGGCAGGCCTTGAGGGTGCGCGCGTTATTAAAGGTCAGGATGTAGACGGAAATGGGGGGAAGCGGTCTATCCATGGGACTTTTCTTTCAGAATTTCCTCGTATATGCCGAGAACACGTTCGATGTGACGGTCGAGCACGATGGCGCCGACCTGCCGGGGCGAAGCCGAGAGGGCCCTTTCGCGGGGTTTATCCGGGAAATAGGCGGCGACGGCCTTCGCGATTTCAACGGGATCGTCATTGTTTCTTAATACCATACCCGTTGCCGGGGCGTCTATGAGGGCGCTGGCCCCGGCCCATCGGGAGGTGATGACGGGCAGCCCGGAGGCCAGGGCCTCCAGCACGACAAGGGATGCGGAATCGAAGAAGGTGGGAAGCACGAAGATATCGGCCGCGGCGTAGAGGTGTTCCATCTCCTTAACGGGGCCCAGGAAGGTAACGAGATTGGTTACCCCGAGACGCTTAGCCAACCTTTTCCAACGAGCGGCATCTTCGTTCCCCGCCACGAGGAGGCGGAAGGGCCGCGCGGACTCGTTCAGGCCGCGTAGGATTTTCAGAGACCGAAGGAGGGGGTGAAGCCCCTTCAGACGGAAGTTGTTGCTCGCGAAGAGGAGGACGATCTCGCCGTCGGATAGGTGGAGGCGTTCGCGCGTGGCATCGCGGAATTGCGCCCGGTTCCCCGGGCTGAAGCGCGAAAGGTTCGCGGGATTCTGGACCAGGACGATTTTCCGGGCCGGGATCCCCGGGTAATGCGAACGAATGTGATCACGGATCATGGGGGAGATGGCGAGAATGCGCCGGGTGTCAAAAGAGAGGTACTGACGCCTTTGCAAGGCAATCATCGTCCATTCCTTCGGGGAAAGGCGGCGTTGGATCCTTTTGAAGGCGCGGTGGAAAGGGTTTTCGTAGGAGGCGAAGTAGCGCTTAAGCCATACCTGCTCCACGCCGCCGTGGGGATTGAAGACGTCCGCCCCGACGATGTGGCCCACGTCGTGCGCGATGTCGAAGTCCCCCATGGCGATCTCGGCCCCACACCGCCGCGCGAAGGAGAGCACCTTGAGAAACCCAGGCCACGTGAGCGTGCGAACGGGATGATAATGGATGTTTTCCGGTGGATGGCCTTCGGGAAACCTCCTGGAAAAGATGGTTATATCATGCCCGCGTTCGGCAAGCCCCCGTGCAAGAATCTCCACGTAGCGTTCCCCGCCCCCTTTGGCGGGGAGGAAACGGTCGATGATGAGGGCGATCTTCATGGGAACGGTCTTATGATTTCTCGCAACTTTTGGATTTTCAATGCGGGGTATGCTATCACAAGGAGTCTAAAAGTGTCAATTTCATAAAAATGATTAAAGGAAATTTTGTGCCCATAGCGTGGTGTATGTGAAGAATTTTATCCATAGAGGATTTCAAAAAAAGGTTACATAAGAGGCGCTTTCAATATTATTTTTTGAATGTTATTATAAAAGTATATTGTAGGGCAGAAAGTATAATTCAGGGAAAACATGGCTAGAAAATCAGAAAACGACCTTTCTCATTTAAATGAGAAATTTGAACTCCTGAAAAGAAACGAGGAAATTTTAAGATCGCTTATCCAGAATTCCTTTTTAGGGATTGTTAATGTTGATAAACACCTTAAGGTAATTTCCTGCAATAAAGCCTTTGAAGATCTTTTCGGTTACACGGAGTCGGAGATAATAGGCAAGAATCTTGATCGGTTACTTGCCCGGCATCAAGAACTCGAGGAGGCGAGAAAGTATTCAAGGGAGACATTAGCAGGGGTCTCCGTTCGCGGAAAAGGCGTTCGTTTTCGAAAAGATGATTCTCCTGTTTATGTGGAGTTTTTTGCGGTGCCCACGGTTGTGGATGGCAAGCTCGTGGGGGCTTATGGATTATACCATGATATATCTGAAAGAGAAAAATTAGCGCGGGCCCTTTCAGAAAGTGAGGCGCGTTATCGAACTTTGGTGGAATTATCCCCAATGGCCATAGGAGTTTATGGACTTGATGGAACAATTTTATTCGCGAATGACGCGGCGGTAAAACTAACGGGGGCGAAAAACGTAGAGGAGCTGTTGGGCAGAAAAAACATCGATTTTGTGCATCCCGATTCTCGCTCGCTGGTGGAAGCGAGGAGAAGAGAAATAGGCCAAGGAAAGCGGTTGCCCAAGGTGGAAGAAAAAATCATCACCCTTGGCGGCGAGGTTAAACATATCGAGGTGCTCTCAATCCCGATTACTTACGATGGAAACCCAGCGATTTTAGCCATCTTTCAAGATATCACAACACAGATAGACATGAGGGAACGTTTGGTTAAAAGCGAGGCTCGTTTGAATCGTGTTTTTCAAGCCTCACCGCTTGGTATTGGATTGGTTCGCAATCGCATCATGCAATGGCACAATGAAGCCATGTCGAGACTTTTAGGGTATAAGCCTAAAGAACTTAGAGGAAAGAACGCGAGGATGCTATATCCCGATGAACAAGAATATCTTCGCTCTGGAGAATGTATCAAATCGCTCAGCCATGAAAAGAAGATCGCCGAATTGGACACAAAATGGGTGAGAAAGAATGGAGAGGTTTTCGATTGTCATCTTTGGTATTCCCTTTTGGATGAAGGATTTGAAGACCCCACGATCTTAGCCATCGCCGAGGATGTTTCCGAGCGGAAGAAGATAGAAAAGATGCTACAGGAGAGTGAAAGCAGATACCGGCAATTAGTTGAATTCTCACCACTTCCTATAACTGTTTTTGATATGCGGGAGATATTCTACGCGAACCCCGCTGCGCGGAAATTGTTTGGTTTTACCTTGAAGGAAAACTATGGCGGGAAAACAATCTTCGACTTTATGGACAAGAATCATATTAATATTGTCCGACAACGCGTCAAGGATATTTTAGATAAGGAGATAAAACCCACGCCAAGCATGTATAAAGTTTTCGATTCAACCGGGCGAGAGGCCCTCATAGAAGTGCATTCCCTCCCTTTTACATACGGCGGGAAAAAAGCCGTGTTCTCTATTTTTCTGGATGTGACGGAAAAAAATAAAACGGAGGAAAGGTTAAGGGCTGAGGAGAAAAAATATCGGAAGCTCTACGAGACGTCAAAACGCCAGGAAGAGTTGTATCGTTCGCTTTTGAATTCCTCCGCTGACGCTATCGTGATCTATAATCTTGAAGGAGAAGTAGAGTTTCTCAATTCTTCTTTCACAAGGATTTTTGGCTGGACACTCGAGGAACTTCAAGGAAAGCATATCCCATTTGTTCCTGAATCGGAGCGGGAAGCTTCCATGAAAGTTATCTACAGGCTTCTTCAAACCGGTGATCTTGTGCATGGATTCGAAACACGCCGTTACACAAAAAACGGGAATGTCTTAGACATAAGTATCAGCGCTTCTCGATTCAACGATGGCGAAGATAAACCAGCGGGGATGCTCGTTCTTTTAAGAGATATAACCAAAAGAAAACGGGCGGAGGAAAAACTAAAAAAAGAGGAAGAACGGTATAAAAAGCTCTACGAGGCATCGAAACGCCAGGAAGAGCTGTATCGTTCGCTTTTGAATTCCTCCGCTGACGCTATCGTGATCTATAATCTTAAAGGTGAAGTGGAATTTGTCAGCCCTTCCTTTACCCGGACATTTGGCTGGACCTTTGAAGATTTGGTTGGAAAGCAGATTCCGTTTGTCCCCGAATCAGAGAAATCGCCTACCAAAGAGATAATAGAAAGACTTATTTCAACCCGCGAACCTGTTCATGGATTTGAAACACTTCGACTTACAAAGGATGGCCGTTTGCTAAATGTAAGCGTGAGCGGGTCTTTGTATTTGGATGCTTCAAAGAAGCCCGTCGGCATATTGGTGGTTCTTCGGGATGTTACAGAACGGGTTCAGGCAGAAAAGGCCATCAGGGAATCAGAAAGACGTTTCAGAGACCTTTTCGATTCCGTTTCAGATTTGATTTACACGCAAGATCTCGAGGGACGCTTTCTTTCTGCCAACCGGGCTTTGAGCGGTATTTTTGGTTTGGCCCAAGAAGAGTTTATTGGAAAACGCGCCTCGGATTTTATGGACAAAAGATTTAAACGGGCCTTTAAGACTGAATATCTTGACTCAATCAAAAAGGAGGGATTTTCGAAAGGGGTGTCCGCGTATTACGCCAAAGGCGGGAGAAAGATCTATCTGGAATATCGCAGCACATTGGTAAAACCTGAAAACGGTGAGCCTTACATTAGCGGGATAGCGAGAGATGTTACGGAGCGTGTCATTGCCCAACGGCGAATAAAGAAACTGCAAGAAGAGATGCTTCAAGCCCAAAAGATGGAGGCGATTGGAACATTGGCGGGAGGCATTGCCCACGATTTCAATAACCTTCTTATGGGGATCCAAGGCAATGTTTCCCTTTTGAAGTTGAAAATTGACGCGAAAAGCACAGAATTTGAACGGTTGAAGAATATCGAGGAATACGTGCAGCATGGTTCCGATCTTACGATGCAACTTTTAGGTTTTGCGAGAGGCGGAAGGTACGAGGTTCAGCCAACCGATATGAATTTCTTAATCAGAAGGGAGATAGCGCTTTTTGGCAGAACAAAAAAAGAGATAGAGATTCAAACAAAATTTCAAGATAATCTATGGGCGGTCCAAGTTGATCAGGGTCAAATAGCCCAGGTGTTTCTCAATCTTTTTGTTAACGCCTGGCAGGCGATGCCCCAGGGCGGATATTTATATGTCCAAACGGAGAATGTCTTTTTAAATGATGAGACATTGCGAGCCAAATCCCTGTCGTTAAGGAGTGGGGAATATGTAAAGATTTCCGTTTCAGACACAGGTGTGGGGATGTCAAGGGAAATCATGAAACGGATTTTTGAGCCATTCTTTACCACAAAGCAAAAAGAAAAGGGAACGGGCTTAGGCCTTGCGGCCGCGTATGGAATCATAAAAAACCATGGGGGCGCCATAGAGGTGGAAAGCGAGGAAGGACAGGGAACGACCTTTACGATTTACCTGCCGGCGACCCAAAAAGATATTAAAATTGAAAAAAAAGAGGTTTCCGAGGATGTCGTTTCGGGAAAAGGAAAGATTTTATTTGTGGATGACGAGGAAGGGATTCTTAACGTAGGCAAGCAACTTTTGGAAACACTTGGATATGAGGTTTTGACCGCGAACAGTGGCAATGAGGCGATCAAAATCTTTAGAAATAAAAAAAATAGGTTCGATTTAGTGATTCTGGATATGATAATGCCCGGAATGGGAGGGCTGGAGGTGTACGAAAAATTAAAGAAAGAAGACCCTGACATTAAAGTTCTTTTAGCGAGTGGCTATAGCCTCAACAGCCAGGCTTCGGAAATTATGGCTCGGGGATGCGATGGATTTATACAAAAGCCTTTTTCTTTAGAGAAATTATCCAGTAAAGTTGTCGAAGTGTTGAAGACAAAATAATCTTGTGATTTTTTTCATGCCAACTTTGTTATATCTTCCGCGACAAAGGGATATTTCTCGTTTAACGCGACATCGTGGCCTGGGAATAAAAGATTTGGTAAGGACGCGTAATTTTTTAACTTATCGTAGGATTTCATCCATGCGACAAGGTCGGTGATGAGGCTGCTGGGCCAGTCTTCCGTGTAGTTTTTAAAGACGTGGGCGCAGTCGGATCCCAGGATGGCGGTTCCTTCCGCCGTCTCGACGGCGACGGCCTGGAGCCCGACCGAGTGGCCGGGTGCCAGGAGGCATGTGATTCCCGGTAGGATCTCCGCGTCCCCGTTTAAAAGCCTCAGGTTTCCCGCTTCCTTCAGCCGTTTCAGGTACGTCAGGGACACCTCGTCCGAGACGTGGCGAAAAGGGGGGCGTTTCGCGATGGGGTCTTCCAGCCAGAATCGGTATTCCCGCTCTTGGATGTAGACCGCGGCGTTGGGGAAGAGGGCGATCCCGCTGGCGTGGTCCCAGTGGAGATGCGTGAGGATGACGTGGCGAATTTCTTCCGCCTCGAGACCCATGCGCTTCAGCATATCCGCCGGAGAGACATATCCCCCCAGGGCCCTCTCGGCGGCGAGTTCGGGGGAGACGCCGGCGTCCACGACCACGGGGGCGTGATCCCCTGTGATGACCCAGAAGTAGTAGTTCCGTTTCACGGTCTTGTCCCAGTTTTTCAGCCACATGAGAAAGGCCCCGGAACTGGTGAAGGGACCCGCGTATTTCAGGGCGTAGATGTTGTGCCGCGTCACAGGTCTCCCTCCACGATGGCCCGGATCGCCCGGATGACCATATCGATCTCTTCGCGGGTGTTGAAGTATCCCATGCCCAACCGGATGGTGCCGTCGGGGAAGGTTCCCAGTGCCTTGTGTGCCAGGGGAGCGCAATGCAGCCCGACCCTCACGAGGATGTCGAACCGGCCGTTCAGGAGCTTCCCCGCCTCGGATGGGAGGGGGCCTTCCTCCGTCCAGGCGAGGTTGATGGCCCCGCACCCCCCAAGGGGATGGTCCTCTCCTCCCGGGAGGATGCTGTCGAAGGTGATGGAGACCGTCGATGTCTGCCTTTCGGGATCCAACGGGCCGTAGATGGTAACGCCGGTGAGCCCCCGCAGCCCCTTGAGGAGGCGGGCGGTCAGCTCGCGCTCGTGCCGCAGAATGGTTTCCACCCCGGTTTCCAGGATGAAATCGACGCCGGCGCCCAGGCCGGCGATGCCCACGTTGTTCTGCGTGCCGCTCTCCAGGGCGTCGGGGAGAAAATCGGGCTGATCAAGGCTTTCAGACAGGGTTCCCGTGCCGCCCCGCTTCAGGGGCCGGAGCGACAGGTCCTCTCGGAGGTAGAGCCCTCCCGTGCCCTGGGGCCCCATGAGCCCCTTGTGGCCGGTGAAGGCGAGGAAATCGATGCCGTCCCGGATCACGTCGATGGGGTAACATCCCGCCGTCTGGGCCGTGTCCACGAGGAGGGGGATCTCCCCGATAATCTCCCGGATGGCCTGGATATCCTGGAGGGTTCCGCAGACATTGGAGGCGTGGTTGACCACGACCAGCCGGGTCTTGGTTTTCAGGGACCTTTTTAAGGCGTCGAGATCGACGAATCCCTGCCGGTCGGCGGGTGCGATGTCCACGGTGACGGCTCCCTTTTTTCTGAGGTATTCGAGGGGGCGCAGGACGGCGTTGTGATCCATTGCCGTGGTCACCACGTGGTCCCCGTCGTCGAGGAAGCCGAAGAGGACGGTGTTGATGGCCTCTGTGACGTTCAGGGTGAAGACGATTCTTCCGGGATCTGGGATGTTGAAGAGCCGGGCAAGGCCCTCCCGGGTGTTTCGGACGATGGCCTCCGCCTCCCGTGCCAGGGCGTGGCCGGATCGGCCCGGGTTGGCCCCCACCTCCGTCATGAAGTGAACTATGGCCTCCGTCACCCCCGGGGGCTTGGGAAAGGAGGTGGCGGCGTTGTCCAGATAGATGAGTTTATGCATGACCTCTCCCCCTGAAATCCGTTGGTGATGGTTTATATCTATCCGATTCCAGGGTGTTTGTGAAGGGTAGCGAGATTTTCGGGGCGCCCGTTGCCTTGCGTTGGGGTCTATACTATGATGTCGTGAGATCATGGAAAACATGCCGAAGGAAATCTCGATGACACCCTGGGAGAAGAACCGGTGGCTCGCCCGGCTGCTCCGGCCCGCCGGGGTCGGCTACGGGATGCTCATGGAGGCGAGGAACCTGTTCTACGACAGGGGAGTTTTCAAGGTTCATACGCTCCCTGTTCCCGTGGTTTCCATCGGGAACCTCTCCGTGGGTGGGACGGGAAAGACCCCCTTGACCCTGGAGATCGCCGGGGGACTCTTGAGGCGCAATCCCAGGCTGAATCTGGGCGTGCTTTCCAGGGGATACCGGCGGAAGACCCAAGACGGCTGGCTCGTCTCGGACGGCGAAAAGATCCTGGCGACGGTGGAAACCTCGGGAGACGAACCCCTTCTCGTCGCGCGGCGGCTGCCCGGCGTGAAGGTCTTCGTGGGAGCGGACCGGGTCGCGGTGGCGAAGAAGGCCCTGGCCCGCTTCGATCTGGACCTGCTGATCCTGGACGACGCCTTCCAGCATCGACGGATTCACAGGGACGTGGATATGGTAGTGGTGGACGGAAAAAGGGACCTGGCCGCAGAGAGGGTCCTTCCGGCGGGGCCCATGAGGGAGTTCCCCCGAAATATCCGGCGTGCTTCCTGCGTGGTCGTTACCGGCGGCGGGACGGGAACGGTCCCGGGTCTCCCTAAATTTTTGCCTCCCTCGGTCCCGGTTTTCCGGGCGGAGCTGGCGGTGGCTTCCGTCGTGGAGGCAAACTCGGGAAAAGAAGTTCATCCGGGAACCTTTGCGGGAAAGCCGGTCTGGGCCGTATGCGGGATCGCCCGCCCGGCGGCGTTTCTCGAGACCCTCAAGGACTTGGGGATTTCCGTCAAGGGATGGACGGCCTTTTCCGACCATCATCCCTACACTCCGGCGGATTTCGCGGAGATCGCCCTGAGGGTGGGAAACGAAACGGCCGTCGTAACCACGGAGAAGGACTGGGTCAAGTGGGAGGGGCGCCATCCCTTCCGCGAGGTTTATGTTGTCTCCGTCCGGATGAATGTGGAAAACGGGGAAGACCTCTATGATTTTATCGAGATAATCGTGTATAATAGGAAGAAAGGTGTTCGAGGAGGAACGGACTGATGGCGGAACACATCTATATCTTTGACACAACCCTGCGGGACGGCGAGCAATCCCCCGGGGCGACCATGAACATCCAGGAGAAGATACGGGTCGCCCGGCAGTTGGAGGCCATGGGGGTGGATATCATCGAGGCGGGATTTCCCATCTCTTCCGAGGGAGACTACGAATCGGTGCGGACCATCGCCAAGACCCTGGAGAAGGCCACGGTGGCGGGGCTCGCCCGGGCGAACAGGGAGGATATCGACCGGGCCTGGGACGCGGTGCGCCCGGCCAAGTATCCGCGGATTCACACCTTCATCGCCACGTCGGATATTCACCTGGAGCACAAGCTGAAGATGACGCGGGAGGAGGTGCTTCGCGACATCGCCGAGGCGGTCTCCTACGCCCGGAAGATGACGGACGACGTGGAGTTCTCCGCCGAGGACGCCACGCGAACCGACCTGGCCTTTCTCTGCGAAGTGGTGCGCGTTGCCATTGAAGCGGGGGCCAAAACCATCAATATCCCGGACACGGTCGGTTACACGGTGCCCACGGAATACGCCCGGATCCTCGACACGATCCAGAAGGAGGTGGCGGGCATCGACAAGGTGGTGCTGAGCGTCCACTGCCACAATGACCTGGGGCTGGCCACGGCCAATTCCATCATGGCCATCCAGCACGGGGCGCGCCAGGTGGAATGCACCATCAACGGCATCGGGGAGCGCGCGGGGAACACGGCCATGGAGGAGGTGGTCATGGCCCTCCGGACGCGGGCGGACCTCTTCCCTTACGAGACGGGGATCGACACGAGGATGATCTATCCCACTAGCCGTCTCGTTTCCCAGATCACGGGGATGCGGGTGCAGCCCAACAAGGCCATCGTGGGGGCCAACGCCTTCGCTCACGAGGCGGGCATTCACCAGGACGGGGTCCTGAAGGAGAAGCTGACCTACGAGATCATGACTCCCGAATCGGTGGGGATTCCCAAGAGTTCGCTGGTCATGGGGAAACATTCCGGGCGTCACGCCTTCCGAGACCGGCTCAAGTCCCTGGGCTTCGATCTGAACACGGACCAGATCCAGAAGGCCTTCGAGCTCTTCAAGGCCCTGGCGGACAAGAAGAAGACGGTTTACGATGAGGATATCGTCGCCATCGTCATGCACGAGGTGTTGAGAATCCCGTATCGCTACCGCCTGGATTACCTGAACATCGTGAGCGGAACCTCCGCCATTCCCACTGCCGTGGTGACCATGGAGATCGACGGGGAGCCCGTTCGCGACGTGGATTTCGGGGATGGACCCGTGGACGCGGCCATGAAGACCATCAAGAAGATGACACACTCCAAGAGCAAGCTCCTCAGGTTTGCCGTCAACGCCATCACGGGCGGCACGGACGCCCAGGGCGAGGTGACGGTCCACGTGGAGGAGGACGGCATCTCTGTCATGGGGCAGGGGGCCCACACGGACATCATCGTGGCCAGCGCCAAGGCCTACATAAACGCGCTGAACAAGCTGGAATACCAGAAAACCAAGCGGAGAGAGGAAACGGACAAGGCGGAATCCTCGGAAGGAAAGTCGTGATGGGAAAGACACTGACGCAGAAAATTCTCGAAGACCACTGCGAGGAGAAGGATCTCGCTGCCGGCCAGATCATCCAATGCCGGGTGGATATCGCCCTGGGAAACGACGTGACGGCCCCCCTGGCCATCCAGGCCTTCGAGGGGCTGGGGATTGACGGGGTCTTCGATCCGGATCGGGTCGTCCTGGTGCCGGACCACTTCGTGCCCAACAAGGACATCGCGGCGGCCACCCAGGCAAAGGTGATGCGCCAGTTCGCCCGGAAGTATGCCATCAAGAACTATTTCGAGGTAGGGCAGATGGGGATCGAGCACGCCCTCCTGCCCGAGAAGGGGCTGGTGACGGCGGGGGACGTGGTCATCGGGGCGGACAGCCATACCTGCACCTACGGGGCCCTGGGGGCCTTCGCCACGGGCGTGGGCAGCACAGACCTGGCGGCGGTGATGGCGACGGGCCGGTGCTGGTTCCGGGTTCCCGAGGCCATGCGCTTTATCTATCATGGGAAACGCCAAGCCTGGGTGACGGGCAAGGACCTGATCCTGCATACCATCGGGGACATTGGCGTGGACGGGGCCCTGTACCGGGCCATGGAATTCACCGGGGAGGCGGTTGCTTCCCTGTCCATGGACGACCGGCTGACCATGGCCAACATGACCATCGAGGCGGGAGCCAAGAACGGGATCTTCGAGGTGGACGAGACCACCCGGGCCTACCTGGAGGGGCGGGCCCTGCGTCCGCCGCGGGTCTTCCGGGCGGACACGGACGCCGTCTACGTGGAAGAAAGGGATTACGATGTTTCAAAGATAAGCCCCCGGATCGCCTTCCCCTCCCTTCCGGGGAATGTGCGTCCCGTCGAGGAGGCGGAGGATATCCAAATTGACCAGGTGGTCATCGGTTCCTGCACCAACGGGCGCCTTTCCGACCTGCGCGTCGCGGCGAAGATCCTCGCGGGAAGGCGGGTCCATCCCGATGTGCGCCTCATTGTCTTTCCCGCCACGCAGGAGATCTACCTCAACGCCCTGAGGGAGGGCATTCTGGAGGTCTTCGTGGCGGCGGGCGCGGCGGTAAGCACGCCCACGTGCGGTCCCTGCCTGGGAGGACATATGGGCATCCTTGCGGAAGGGGAGCGGGCCCTGGCAACCACCAACCGGAACTTTCCGGGCCGCATGGGGCATCCGAAAAGCGAGGTTTATCTCGCGTCGCCCGCCGTGGCGGCGGCAAGCGCGGTGACGGGCAAAATCACGCATCCGGCTCGCGTGGCGGGGGAGGAGTCGATATGAAGTTTTCGGGAAAGATATGGGTTTTCGGGGACGACGTGGACACAGACCAAATCATCCCGGCGCGATACCTGACGAGCTCGGACCCGGAGGTCCTGGCAAAACACTGTATGGAAGACGCGGACCCCGCCTTCCCCGAAAAGGTGGGACGGGGGGACATCATCGTGGCGGGGAAGAACTTCGGGAGCGGTTCCTCCCGGGAACACGCCCCCATCGCCATCAAGGCGGCGGGCGTGGCCTGCGTGATCGCAGAAAGTTTCGCGCGGATTTTCTTCCGGAACGCCTTCAACATGGGGCTGCCCATCTTCGTGTGTGAGGGGCTTTCCCGGGTGGTGAAGGAGGGAGACGTCGTCCACGTGGACGGGGACAAGGGCGAGATCACCATCGAGGGAAAGTCGAAGCGATTCCGGGTGGCGCCCATTCCGCCGTTCATGCAGGGGCTCATCGAGGACGGGGGGCTGATGGCCCACGTAAAAAAGAGACTCGCCGCGCAGGGTGCGCGTCCCGCGGTTTGAGAGTGATTTTAATTTAGGGAGATAAAAGGGAGGATTCATGGAAGGGAAGGTGAATGTCGCGGTGGTCGGCGCCACGGGCGCCGTGGGCAACATGATGGTGGAGGTCTTGCAGGAGAGGAACTTCCCTGTCAACGAATTGAAACTCCTCGCCTCCGAGCGGAGCACCGGCACGACCATGCTCTTTCACGGAAAGGCCCACAAGGTGGAGGTCTTGACCCCGGAATCGTTCGACGGGGTCGACGTGGCCCTCTTCTCGGCGGGCGGGTCCGTCAGCAAGGAATTCGCGCCCATCGCGGCGGAGAGGGGCGCCGTGGTGGTGGACAACTCGAGCGCCTTTCGCATGGAGCCGGACATCCCCCTGGTGGTTCCCGAGGTGAACCCCGGGCGCATCGCCGATTTCCGCAACCGGGGAATCATTGCCAACCCCAACTGTTCCACCATCCAGATGGTGGTGGCGCTGAAACCCATCTACGACGAGGCGGGGATCGAGCGGGTCGTGGTGTCCACCTACCAGGCCGTCTCCGGGACGGGGAAGCGGGCCATCCAGGAACTGCAGGACCAAGCCGTTGCCATCTTCAACTTCAAACCCATCAAGGCGGAGGTCTATCCTCACCAGATCGCCTTCAACTGTCTGCCCCACATCGATATCTTCCTGGAAAACGGTTACACGAAGGAAGAGATGAAGATGGTCAACGAGACCAAAAAGATCCTTGAGGACCCCGCCATCCGGGTCACGGCGACCACGGTTCGGGTCCCCGTCTTCTATGGGCACTCGGAGTCGGTGAACGTGGAGACGAAGAAAAAGATCGGCGCGGACGAGGTGAGGGAACTCCTCGCGCGGGCCCCGGGCGTGGTAGTGGTGGATGATCCTGAAAAGAATCTCTATCCCTTGGCCATCGACGCCGCCGGGAGGGATGAGACCTTTGTAGGGAGGATTCGCGAAGATGACTCCATCGAACGGGGCATCAACCTCTGGATCGTTGCGGACAATATCCGGAAGGGCGCGGCGACCAACGCCGTCCAGATCGCGGAGATCCTGGTCAAGGACTACTTTTTTTGATAGATTACGTTTTTGAAAATTGGAAACGTAACCGGGTTAGCGAGAAATGATAAAAAAGATTCCTTCAAGTAAACTGCGTATTGGTATGTTTGTCGATCATATCGATAGGGGATGGTTAGAAAATCCTTTTTTTAAAGATAGCTTTAAAATAGTTACCGAGAGTCAGATAGAAAAATTTTTTGAATACGGGATTCGAGAGGTTTACATTGATACTTCTCGTGGCTTGGATTTTTTAGAGGATACGGGGCTGAGAGATAAAGAAACTTATGATTCTTTTTCAGATACAAGCGCGAGAGCTGAGTCGAGCGCACCGTTGAATGTAGAAAAACAAGATTTGGATGCCCTTGAAAGTTTCAGACAGGCGGAAAGAGTTTACGAAAAATCCTTTCAAACCACGAGAAAATTGATGAATGATGTCCGTCTTGGACGGCTGGTTGATGTAAAGGAAGTTACGGAAACGGTGGAAAACCTTGTGGAACAAATCCTGGACAATCAAGAGGCTGTTGTTGGCCTGAGCAAACTTCAAGATTACGATGATTATACCTATACCCACTCCCTAAACGTTTGCATCTTTTGTCTCTCTATCGGGAAGGCCTTGGGTTATTCAAAAGACAGATTGTCTGTTTTGGGGGTTGGAGCCTTAACACATGATTTTGGGAAAATGCTTGTTCCCAAAAAGATTTTGAACAAACCCGGGCGACTGACACCAGCCGAGTTCAAAATCATGCAGGAGCATGTCGTGCGGGGGGTGGATTATTTGAAACAACTTTCCGGGATCATGCCGGAGGCAATTCAGGTGGCGTTTGAACATCATGAACGCCACAGTGGCAAAGGATACCCGCGGGGTTTAAAGGGGGAGGAGATTTCTGAGTTTGGAAAGATTGCCGCGGTCGTGGATGTGTATGATGCCATCACATCCGATCGCGTCTATCATCGAGGCATGATCCCCAGCAAGGCGTTAAGAAAGATCTATGAATGGCGTTATCACGATTTCGACCCAGAACTTGTGGAGATGTTTATCAAAATTGTGGGTATTTATCCTTTGGGTAGCCTGGTGCGTCTCAGCGATGATAGTATTGGAATGGTTATTGAGGGAAATCAAACAAATTCCGTTCGACCGAAGTTATTAGTTATCTACGACGGGAAGGGGAATCTTTTGCCAGAACCCAAAAAACTTGATCTTTCAAGCGTTCTTTCCATGAGGATTTTAGGAACTTTAAATCCGGAAGAAATAGAAATCGACATAAAGAAAACGTGGGATAAGTATTTGTTGTAAAGGACTATTATTCCCTTAGCTTTTTAAGAGCTTAGTCAGGGATTTTCAAAAGGGTTTCTACTTTAGAGATTAGAATGTCATATCGTATTCTGCCTTTGATGATGGGGCCGACCTGTTTTCCATGTTTGTTGTAAAAGCAAGTCGCAGGGATGGCGTCTATCTTCAGGGTATCCATGAGGGACTGGCTTGCCAGGTAGATGGGATAGGGAATATTTATTTTTTCCAGGAAGGGCCGTAACGCCCTGCCCCCGCTCTTGTCCAGGCTGACACCGATGACATCAACCCCCTTCGACCTGTACCGTCTTGCCAATTTGATGAGATCGGGAAGCTCCTTGCGGCACGGTTCACACCAGGTGGTAAAGAAATTGACGACGAGGACGTGGCCCTTGTGCGCCTGGACGGCCTTTCCGAAAGCCGCGGGACTTAGGATGGGGATAGTTCCTATTTGCTTATCTTTAGGGGGTTCTTCCTTTTTCTGGCATCCGAAACCGAGGGACAAAGCAATGAGGAATAAGACCAGGAAGGTTTTTGGGGATTTACTTGATGAGCGTCCCATTGATCCTCCTTTTGTAGGATGGGTGGGTAATCCCCGCGATCTCGATGTCAATGGCCCGGAATCGGCAGGAATCCGTGTAACATTTGAAACAGCGGATGCAGTTGAGCTGATTGGCCCCCTCGTAGAATTTCAAATCCATAGGGCAGTCCCGTAGGCACTGGTTACACTTCACGCAGTTTTCCTCGATGAAACGCATTCGGATAATGCTGAATCTGTTGAAAAAAGAGTAGATGGCGCCAAGGGGACAGATGGTGCGGCAGAAGGGACGCCTGGAGAGGATTGTAAAAAACGTGATGACAATGAGTATGACGAGTTTGTTGTAAAAAAGAATCCCGATGAGTTTTCTCAGGCTCGGGTCCAAGAGAAGCATGGGAATCCCCGCCTCGAGGGTTCCCGCGGGACAGACATACTTGCAGAACCAGGTGGCGCCGTAACCGAAAGCGTCCAAGACCGTGAGAGGAAGAAGAATGACAAAGAGCCCGAGAAACAGGTATTTTCCATAATTCAGAATCTTCGGAATCTTTATCTTGGGAGAGGGGATTTTGTAGAGGAGTTCCTGGAGAAAACCAAAGGGACAAAGCCATCCACAGGCAAACCGGCCTGCCAGCATGCCGATGCTTCCCAGAAATCCGATAATAAAAGTTCCCACGTGGTACCGGGCATTGGCGAGGGAGGGACGGATACCTGCGAAAATACTTTGGAGAGACCCAATGGGGCAAGCGAACGTGGCCGCCGGGCAGGAATAGCAATTCAGACCTGGGACGCAGATGGATTTCAGTGGACCCTGGTAGATCTTCCGGGTGAGGATAAACCCGAGCGAGGAATTGGTCAGAAAGGTCGCGACGAACTGGATCAGCCTTCTCAAATATCCCATGTTACCCGAGCCCGATACAGCTGAGACAGATCTTGGTGGCCTTTTCCAGAATCGCTCGGGTTTCTCCCGCGTTGATGCCTAGAAAAACTAGAAAGACAAAGAAAAAGAATCCTGCGAAGACCCAGAAAGTATTTTGTTTATTTTTCATGAAAGCCTCTTACATTTTTATACATAGTTCCCCCTGAAAAACGCATATTCACGCCGTTATGAGTTGTGGGGACACTCATTGGAAGGTATAAATCGAACATCGGTTCGAATAAACCAAAGACAGAAACAGGCGCAAAAAAGTTGCCTCAAGATATTTCAGCAACTTTACGAAGTTCATCCCTGCTCC
>Ga0256833_1001202_pt1 | contig 19301 bp, 19 predicted proteins | sample 356284metaG_FD_190535 | JGI IMG/M metagenome (GOLD analysis project Ga0256833, IMG submission 190535) | Hydrothermal vent microbial communities from Mid Atlantic Ridge, Atlantic Ocean - 356-284 | ecosystem: Environmental > Aquatic > Marine > Hydrothermal vents | place: Atlantic Ocean: Mid... | reverse complement strand
TATACGGGACTACCTCTTCGACATATCCGGAAGACCCGCCATAAAGCTCATAATGATGAGGGAGAATTATTCCCTAATAAGGGAGATATTCCTTCATGTTCTGTGCATGCGGGGTGGCATGCGGGGAGTCTATATGTATCCCAGCAGAAAAAGGAAGGGGCTATGGATACTGGACATGACCCATCAGAGTGTTAACAAGGGCCTTTCGCTCAGAAAGCTGGCCCGGATACTGGATGTGGAAAGGGTGGTTGCTGTGGGAGATTACCTGAACGATATCCCCATGTTCCGCGTCAGCGATATATCCGTGGCCATAGAGCCGACGCTGGATGCCGTAAGGCAGGAAGCAGATTATGTCATATCCGATTTCAGGGACCTCCTTGGAATTCTCCTTTAAGAGGGTAGAATCTCTACAGTGCTTATGAGCCGGCTCTTATCTTTTCTTCTTCGGTATGAATACAATCTGTCATCCTCGTATGTGCACGCGGGAGGCGGAACAATCCACTCAATGCCGTTCTCTTCGAGGATCTTCCTGTTGAATTCGAATAAATCGAGGAATAGTTTTCCGTTCCTTCGCCGGAAGAATTCAGGAGGAAAGAATTCCATCAGTTCTTCGCCCACTTCGTAGCAGTTGCCGCATATTCCCGGCCCAAATGCGGCCACTGTGTCCCCTGGAGAAATGCCGAATTGCTCGAAGAGTATCTCCAGAGCCCTTTTCACTATTCCCTTATAACTTCCACGCCAGCCCGCATGAAGAATTGCGGCGGTACGGCCTTTAATATCCATCAGAAATATGGGATAGCAGTCGGCAGTCCTGACCCCGATGGCTATAGCGGGAATATCTGTTATAAGGCCGTCTCCCTCGATTTCTCCCCGCGGCATGACCTCTGGATCGTCTATGACGAATACATGGGCGGAATGGACCTGTTTCAGATAGGCATCTATTTTGATCTCTTCATCGGATGCAAGCCGGGTCGAGGTCCGGGCGGAAAATCCATCGATTCCATCCAGTACGAAGAACTTTCCGTCGAAAATCCAGCGGATGTCCATGGGAAAATTTTACGCAGGCCTTTAAACCTGGAACGGTGGATGGTTTTATTGGTTTTATATGGCCCTGCCATAAATTTTACCTAATACCACTTATGTTAACTAACAGATGAAAAACAACAAAAAACAAAAAACCTGACATTTTCCCCCTTACTCCTCCGCGCTTCGTTTGTTCAGAAATCAGAAACACGAAAACTGACCTCTGGAAAATGCCCCCTTAACCATTAAAATTTGTAAAGATGAAAAAGTACCTCAGGGAGCTCCTTAGATGCCTCTACGCGAGGAAACTGATGAAGCATCTTCTGACGCTCGACAGGGAAATAGAAATCGTAATTCGTGAAGTGGAGAGCGTTTCCGAGAGCTACATATACTTTCGGAAGAAGGTAATCCGAAGGAAGCCCTCCGAAATCGACAGAGGGCTTCTTTTCGATTATGCGTGCTATCTAACGCTGGATAAGAAGGAAAGGGAGAAGGTTTTCGGCCTGTGAGAATCATCAGACGCATCGGATTCTATCTGCTCATACTGACGCTGGTCGTTGCAATATCCACCCTGGGATATGTGGTTATAGAACATGCTCATCCCTTCGATGCCCTTTATATGACGATTATTACAATATCCACAGTGGGATACGAGGAGGTTATACACCTCTCCCCCACCGGCAGACTGTGGACCATACTGGTTATAATTTTCGGATGGGGAATCCTGGCTGTCATAGTCACCAATGTATTTTCCATGTTTTTGAGCGAGGAAATATTAGGAAGGATTGGAAGGAGGAGGATCAGAAAGATGAAGAATCATTACATCGTATGCGGATACGGAAGAATAGGAAGAGCCACTGTTCGGGAGCTCATTAAAGAGAGAAAAAAGGTTATCGTTATAGAAAAGGAAGCCTCGAAAGTGGAGCAGGCGGAAAAAGATGGGGTAAAAGTTCTTCTGGGAGATGCCACCGATGAAAATATGCTCAGAAAAGCCCATATAGAAGATGCCTCGGGGCTGGTCGCGGCCCTCTCCAATGATCCCGACAACATATTCGTAATAATTAATGCCAGGAGTCTCAACAGGAATCTCTATATTGTCTCGAGGGCCATGGATGAACGCTCCCGGAACTTTATGCTCAAAGCCGGTGCCAATCATGTGGTCCTGCCCTACGAGATGGCAGGAATTAAAATAGCGAACGCCCTTCTGAAGCCCGGACTACAGGATTTCTTCGAAATTCATAATCTCAGGATGGAAGAGGTGGAAATAGAAGGAGCAACCCCGCTGGCAGGAAGGACCATCAGGGAATTGAACCTCACCAATCTGTACAACATTTACATAGTCTCTGTCATAAAGAAGACGGGAGAAGTGATCGCTCCCCCCACCGCAAACACGCTCCTGGAGGAGGGAGACATTATACTGCTTCTGGGGCGAAAGGAAAACATAGAGAGGTTCGAAAAGGACTATCTTTCCCGTAAATAAGCAATTGGGACCTATAAACTTTTTTCATGCTGTCTGTTGCGAAGAATCTGATAATTAGAAGCGACAGGAAGATAGTTCTCCTCGTGGCCGATGGACTGGGGGGACTGCCCCGCCCCTCGGATGGCAGAACGGAACTGGAGGTCGCAAAGACCCCCAACTTAGATAAACTTGTTTCGAAGGGAATCATCGGACTTATAGAGCCCATAGAGGCCGGCATTTCCCCGGGAAGTGGACCTGCCCATCTGGCACTGTTCGGCTATGATCCTGTGGAATATGAACTGGGAAGGGGAGTTCTGGAGGTACTCGGTCTGGGAATGGAATTGAAGGACGGAGATATAGCGATAAGGGGAAACTTTGCCACCATTAAGGATGGAAAAATCATCGACAGACGGGCTGGAAGAATCTCTACCGAGGAAAACAGGAGGATCATATCGATATTGAAGGAGAATATTCAGAGGATCGAGGATGTGGAAATTATATGGGAGAGCGGATTGGAGCACAGGTTTGCCCTTATCCTCAGGGGTCCGGGGCTGGGCGATGGAGTAAGCGACACAGATCCCCAGAAGGAGGGACTTCCTCCCCTCCCGCCGGAGGGCCGCGATGCCCCTTCCATGAAGACAGCCAGAATCCTCAGTTCAATAATCGAAAGAGCTTCGAAATTGCTCCAGAATGAAGAAAAAGCCAACTTCATCCTCTTCAGGGGTATCTCGAAAAAGCCCGATATTCCAACTTTCCAGGATAGGTACCGAATGAAAGCCCTGGGGCTTGCCAACTATCCCATGTACAGGGGACTTGCCCGGCTCGTTGGAATGGATGTACCGGAGCTTGGATACGAATTCGAGAGGCTTATAGATTACTACGAGGAACATTACGACGAATACGACTTCATATTTATTCATTATAAGTGGACGGATAAGGCGGGTGAAGATGGAGATTTCGAGAGGAAAGTCAGATACATAGAAGAAGTGGATTCTTACCTTCCCCGGATAATTTCGAAGAATCCGGATGTTTTCATATTCACCGGTGACCACTCTACCCCTGCCATGTGGAAGGGACACTCCTGGCATCCGGTTCCTGTACTTATAGTTGCAGAGAATGCGGGTGTGGATGATGCCTGCAGGCTGACGGAAAGGGAAGCCAGAAAGGGTTATCTTGGCCTCCGCAGGAGTAAAGAGATTATGCAGATTGCCCTTGCCCTTTCTGGAAGATTGAAGAAGTTCGGAGCATAATTCTGATTTAATTAATAGGAAATATGTGTACCCTTTAAACTTACCCGCATGATGAAGAAACTCCTGTTTGGAATCGTGGTTGCGTTTGGGATTTATGCATGTGGCGGAGGTGGTGAGTCCTCCGGAGGTGGAGCTACTGAACAGACCCAGCAGACTCAGCAAGAGGCCAAAGCCACATCCTCTGGTGAAATCGAAATAAAAGATACCCTTGCATGGGTTGGACCCGAAGGTGCTCCTGTGAAGAGCGTGGAACTGGGTCCCCTCAATCAGGAACTGGCCAAGAAGGGAGCCGAACTCTTCAAGCTTAAGTGTACTGCATGTCATAAGATAGATCAGAGATATATAGGGCCAGCGCTTAAAGGTGTTACCAAAAGGAGAAACCCTGCCTGGATAATGAATCAGATACTTGATCCCGCCTTTATGATAGAACATGATCCCATAACCCGCGAATTGCTCGCCGAATATCACACCCGCATGACTTTCCAGAATGTAACGAAGGATGACGCAAGAGCCATTCTGGAATATTTCAGGTGGATAGATGAGAAGGGGACAGAGCCCTGATTCGAACTGCTCTGCCCCGCGACTGCGGGGCCTTTTTGTTAATTATTCGTTAATTCTTAAACCTGTAATTTCCAAGTGGATTTCGGTGAATATTTGCTTGACATTCGCCGGTCTTTCCCTTTAAACTTTGGTCGTTAACCAAATGTTAACTGAAAATAACTGCACAGGAGGTGGGTTATGAGAGAACTTCTCAAGAAGTTCGCGTATGTAGGAACGGCTCTGGTTCTGGTGGGGGTGGCTGTAAACTCCTGCCAGAAGCAGGCTACCAAGAGCGGCATATCTGCCGATGTGGCCAAGCAGGTGTATGTGCCGCCTGGAGAGTACGATGAATTTTACGCATTCCTCTCCGGCGGATACAATGGCCAGATAGATGTGGTGGGTCTTCCCTCCGGAAGGCTCCTTCAGATAGTGCCTGTCTTCTCCGTGGATCCCCACAATGGTTACGGATTCGACGAAGAGACCAAGGCAATGCTCATGACTTCCCATGGATTCATACCCTGGGATGACTCTCACCATCCCGAGCTCTCCCAGACCGACGGTGTTCCCGATGGAAGGTGGCTCTTCATCAATGCCAACAACACCACCAGGATGGCGAGAATCGACCTGAGGACCTTCGAGACTGTTGAAATCCTTGAGATTCCCCTCTCCGGTGGTAACCACGCTTCCACCTTCGTTACTCCCAATACAGAGTATGTGACCGCCGCTACAAGATTCGCCGTGCCAATACCCCAGAAGGACATGCCCATAGATGTCAAGAACTTCAAGGGTACCCTCACCTTCATCAAGGTGAACAACGACCCCAACTATGATAAGAATGATAAGATGGAGATAGCCTTCCAGATTCTGGTTCCCGGTTATGACTACGACCTGTCCCACTGCGGTAAGGGTCCCTCCTATGGATGGTGCTTCTTCACTTCCTACAACACCGAGCAGGCATCCACCCTTCTGGAGATCAACGCATCTCAGAAGGACAAGGACTACATAGCCGCTGTCAACTGGAAGGTGGCCGAGAAGTGTATCGCCGACGGCAAGTATAAGGAAGTTCCCGTTACCTATTATCACAATTACTACGATGACAAGACCCACATGGCTTACTCCAAGGTGGAGAAGAGCGTGAAGGTCATAGATCCCAAGGATTGTCCCGGTCTCATTTACTTCCTGCCCACACCCAAGTCTCCTCACGGTGTTGATGTGGATCCCACCGGTGAGTACATAGTGGCAGGTGGTAAGCTGGCTACTGTTCTGCCCATCCACTCCTTCTCCAAGATGATCAAAGCCATAGAGAACAAGCAGTTCGAGGGTGAGGACCACGGAATTCCCGTTCTCAAGTACGATGCTATCAATCACTGTGAAGTTCCCAAGCCCTGTCTCGGGCCTCTGCACAACGAATTCGACGGCAGGGGCTATGTATATACCTCCTGCTTCATATCCTCCGAAGTCATCAAGACCGACCTGAAGACCTGTAAGGTGGTCGACAGGATTCCCGTCTACTACTCCGTCGGACACCTGATGATACCCGGTGGTGATTCCAGAAAGCCCTGGGGCAAGTATGTGCTTCCTATGAACAAGATTACCAAGGACAGGTTCCTGCCCACCGGACCCGAGCTGGCCCACGCTGCACAGCTGATAGACATCACCGGCGAGAAGATGAGAATGCTCCTGGACTTCCCCACCATGGGTGAGCCCCACTATGCACAGGCTCTGCCTGCTGACCTCATCATGGACAAGGTCTGGAAGGTCTATCCTCTCGAGGAGAACAAACACCCCTATGCCACCCTCAGCGAGGAGGATGCCAAAGTCGTAAGGAAAGGCAATGTCGTGCATGTCTACATGACAGCCATAAGGTCCCACTTCGTACCCGACAACATCGAGGGTATCAGGGTGGGCGACACCGTTTACTTCCATGTCACCAACCTCGAGCAGGATTGGGACATTCCTCACGGATTTGCCATCTACGGTGCCCACACCTCCAACATCCTGATCATGCCCGGCCAGACCAAGAGTATCAAGTGGATACCTCAGCACCCCGGCGTATATCCCTTCTACTGCACGGACTTCTGCTCTGCTCTGCACCAGGAGATGCAGGGTTATGTAAGGGTCTCGCCCAGAGGTGCCAAGGTCCAGCTCAGGTGGAGAGGCGGCGGCAGCGACTGGAAGACCGGATAATATCTTCTCCTGGCGGGGATTCTCCCCGCCTTTATACTCACTCTTTCCATAAAGCACTTTAATATCAAAGATTTCTTTTCTTCATTTCATTATAGGGTTAGGAATCACTATCGAATAACAGCATTTTTCTATTTCCGATAAAAATGGGAAAAAATTAAAACAGTGAAGTGCTTACTTTATACTTTTCTAAACGAAGGAGGTGGGATATGAAAAAGATAAGCAGAATACTGGTGGCTGTTGCTTCTGTACTGATTGGTGCTATCTTTATTTTTCCCTTATGGCGAATAGACCTTCAGGCTCCTCAATATCCAGAAGGTCTGAGCGTATTGATATGGGTGAATAAGGTAACGGGGATACCAAAACTGGAAATAGTAAATGACTTGAACCACTATATTGGAATGCAACCCATTAATCCGGATTCCATTCCCGAGCTCAAGTGGTTCTGGATGGTATTCCTGGCATTCCTCATCTTCGGACTCATAGTGGCTGCTGTTGGAAAGAAGATACTCCTCTACTTCTGGTTTGTTCTCTATGCTCTATTTGGCATTTACGCGCTATATGTTTTCTGGAAGTGGGAATATGAGTATGGCCATAATCTGGATCCGCATGCTCCTCTCACTGTGGACCCTTTCCAGCCTCCTTTGCTGGGTAAATTAAAAATGATGAACTTTACTGTAATTGCTTATCCTGTTCTTGGGGGATGGGCATTAATTCTTGCCGGTATCCTTGGATTTGTAGCTGTTATTCTTGAATTGAAAAATAAATAAAAATTTTTCTTTTGGAGGCTGTCGCCTCCATTTCCTATGTTATGCCTGTAAAATTTATCCACGAAGATTTTCTTCATAAACAGGGAGGATTGAGATGAAGAGGATCCTTGCGCTTATCTTTCTTGCTCTTGCGGGATGTCAGAGCGGTCCTGAGCCCATTAACATCGGGCAGGATATGTGCGAATACTGCAAGATGATCATCACGGATAAGCGCTTCGGTTCGGAAGTTATAACTAAAAAGGGTCGCGTTTACAAGTTCGACAGCATAGAATGTATGGCCGCCTATTACATGGAGAACGAATCCGAAGTGGACAAACTTTATGCGCCTGACTTTTACAAGGCTTCGGAGGCCAAAGGCACCGAATACCTCTTCGATGCCACACAGGGATATTATGTAATCGGAAGCGATCAGCCCAGCCCCATGGGTCTGGGAATAGTTGGATTTTCCACAAAGGAGTCTGCTGAAAAATTCCAGAAGGAGCACGGTGGGACCATCAAGGACTGGGATGAGATCGTCCTTTATGTAAAGACCGAGTGGCAGGATAAATTGAACCCAGCAGGTAGCCATGCTCATTAATATACTAATAGCGGGAACTGTGGTGGTATGCCCCGACTGCGATGTCAGGGGGTTGAAACAGGCTGTAGCAATTGCCCAGCCATACGATACTATACTGGTGAAGGAAGGCCACTATACGGAAGACAGCATAATAGTCGATAAGCCCGGCCTCGTTATAATGGGTGAGGGTGAGGCTGTAATAGATGCAAACCACAAGTGGGAAGCCATACTGGTCATTGCCGACAGCGTGACGATCAAAGGCCTGACGGTTATGAATGTCCCGGTCAGCTACATCCACGACCATGCCGGTATAAAGTTCGATGGAGTGAGCGGTTGTGTCGTGGAAAACAACACCCTCATCAATAATTTCTTTGCCATCTACCTGGCCCATTCCGAAAATTGCCTTGTGAAGGACAACTATATAAAGAGCAATGCAACGAGGGAAATGGCGGCAGGAAACGGCATACACGCATGGTACTGCCATGACTTATACATAACGGGAAACACCGTGATCCAGCACAGGGACGGCATATACTTCGAATTCGTGGACAACAGCTTCATAGAGGGTAATTACAGCACGAAGAATCTCAGATATGGACTCCACTTCATGTTCTCCGACAGGGATGTGTATTCCCACAACACATTCGTTAACAACGGTGCGGGCACGGCGGTCATGTACTCCAGGCTCATAAGCCTTTACAACAATATCTTCGAGAAGAACTGGGGAGGGGCTTCCTATGGAATACTTCTGAAGGAGATATACGACTGCAAGATTTACAACAACATATTCAGGGAAAACACAGTGGGCCTTTATATGGAGAACTGCAACAGAACCCCCATAGAGCATAACGATTTTATAGGAAACGGCTGGGCTCTTAGGGTTATGGCCAATTCACAGGAGAATATGGTTTCGCAGAACAACTTCATAGACAACATGTTCGAGGTGGCGACCAACAGCCGCAGGAGTTTCAATAAGTTCAATAAGAACTACTGGAGCAAGTACAACGGTTATGATCTGGACAGGGATGGAATAGGCGATATACCCTATCGTCCCGTTAGCCTGACATCCTATCTCATAGAGAACTATGAGGCGATTTCCCTTATGTTGGAGAGTTATTTCCTGAAACTTCTGGACCTGCTGGAGAAGATCGCCCCCTCCATCAATCCCGTGGGCCTGATAGACAGAGAGCCTTTAATGGAGAAGGTGAAACATGATTAAGGTAGAGAATTTAAAGAAGAGATTTGGTAAGCTTCAGGTGCTCCACGGTGTCAGTTTCGACACCGAAGATGGAAAGTGCACCGCCATAATGGGCCCGAATGCTTCGGGCAAAACCACCACCATAAAGAGTATTCTGGGTCTGGTGGTACCGGATGAGGGAACCATTACGGTCAACGGTATGGATGTTCGAAAGGGTTTTCAGTACAGGAACCTGATAGGATACATGCCCCAGATTCCCACTTTCCCTGAAAACATAACGCCCAGAGAGCTGATAAACCTCACCATAAAGCTCCGCTCTTACGAGAAGAATTATTCTGAAGAACTGATAGGCCTGTTCGAAATCGAGGAGCATCTTGACAAGCCCTTCTCCGCTCTGTCAGGCGGAACCAGGCAGAAAGTCAATGCGGTCCTCGCCTTCATGTTCGATGTGCCCATACTGATACTGGACGAGCCCACGGTGGGACTGGATCCTGTCTCGAGCAGAAAGCTGAAGAACCTCATCAAGGAAAGGAAAAGCAGGGGCGTGGATGTGATTATTACTTCTCATATCGTAAGCGAAATAGAACAGCTGGCGGACGACATGGTCTTCCTTCTTGAGGGTCAGGTTATATTCGAGGGACCCGTGAAGGAAGCAATAGAGCAAACACAGGGGGAGGATTTAGAAGATGCAATTGCGAAACTTATCCAGCGGCAGCAGGCAGCTTAGTCTGTTCGAGCATTATATTAACGACATAGTCAGGGGTAAGTGGTTTATCGCCTATACCGTGCTCCTGTTCGCTCTTATATATGCTGTTCTCATGTTCTCCTTCGAGACCTCACAGGCGGTGGTGGGTGTGATGAATCTGGTCATATTCATCGTTCCTGCGGTTGGCCTGTTCTTCACCTCCATGTACTACTATTCGAGGCGGGAATTCATGGAGTTCATCCTCTCGCAGCCGGTAAGCAGGACATTCGTCTATTTCAGTTTTTATCTGGCCATGAGCCTGGCCATGATATTCTCCTTTATCCTCGGGGTTTCCGTTCCCATGTTCATCCAGGGCTTCGCGCCGGAAGCCATAAAGATGTCTCTCTGGGGAGTGCTTCTCAACATGATATTTGTCGCCATTTCCCTTATGGTCTCGGTCCTCGCGGATGACAGGGTCAGAGGTCTGGGAACTGTCCTACTGCTGTGGTTCTTCTTCACCATTTTCTACGATGCTGTTCTCACCGCAGTAATCATATACTTCCGCGATTATCCTATAGAAAAGTTCATACCCTTCGTAATCGCCATAAATCCCGTCGATGATTTTCGCATAAGCACCCTTCTGAGCACGGATATTGCCGCCATGCTCGGATACTCCGGAGCTGTCATAAAGCACTTCTTCGGGCGCTTCTTCGGTGTCCTGTATGTTGCATTCCTGCAGAGTCTCTGGGTCCTGATTCCCTTCCTTGTGGGGCTCTGGAGGTTCAGGAAAAAAGATTTCTAATTCTTAGGGTCCTTTCCGGACCCTTAAAATTTTTTTCATGGAATTCAGGGATATAAACAGGGCTTTTTTGAATATCGGCAACGAGCCAACTGCTATCGAAATCAATGCAAAGGCCAGGGCATTGAAAGCAGAGGGTCATCCCGTCATATCCCTTGCAGTTGGTGAGCCGGATTTTCCCACTCCCGAGGGGATAAAGGAGGCCCTCTACAGGGCAGTCCGGGATAATAAAACCTTTTACCCCAATCCCCAGGGCATCCCCGAATTGAGGGAAGCCATTGCCGTATATGAATCCGCCCGAAAGAACATGCCCATCAGTATAGACAGGATTCTCGTGACGGTGGGCGGCAAGCCGGTAATCCCCTACACCATGTATCTGCTCACCAATCCTGGCGATGAAGTTATACTGCTGGAGCCCTACTATCTGGCATATCCGTACTGGGTGAAAGTCTTCAATTTGAAGCTCAAAATCGTTCGCCTTAATGAGGATGGGACCATTCCCTTTGACGAACTGAAGAGGGAGATAACCGATAGAACCAGGCTCCTTATAATCAATTACCCGAGCAACCCCACCGGGGCCATGCTCACCCGCGAGGATATGTCCCGCCTTCTGCTTCTTCTGGATGAATTTCCCTCCCTTTACATCCTTTCGGATGAGGTGTATTCCCGGATAATTTACGAAGGGGAGCACATAAGTCCCCTGCCCCACAATACCGACAGGGTCATCCTCCTGGAGAGTTTTTCGAAAACCTATGCCATGACGGGATGGCGGCTGGGATACGGAATCTTTCCCGAATGGATGCTGAAGTATCTTGTAAAGTACAACTCCAATCTGCTGACCGGTCCCACCACATTTGTCCAGTATGCCGGAATCGCGGCACTCAGGGACCCCGGGGTTCAGAAGGATGTGGATAGGATGGTTTTAGAATTCAAACGCAGAAGGGATTATGTGGGTGAAAGGCTCTCCAGGATGGGCTTTTCTTTCCACAAACCCAGCGGAGCATTTTACTACTTTATAGATGTTGGAGTAGATGGAATGGAGTTCTCTAAAAGGCTTCTGGAGGAGAAGTTCGTTGCGGTGACCCCCGGAATTATATTCGGTCCCTCGTTTTCCAGCTATGTGCGTATTTCATTCGCCAATTCCATGGAAAATCTGCAGGAGGCAATGGACCGGCTGGAGGATTTTCTGAAATGATTCTCATAGGTATTACGGGAAATGCCGGTTCGGGAAAGACCACTGCTTCCAGGGTATTCGAAAAACACGGATTTTATGTGATAAATGCCGATAGCGTCGTCCATAGGTTGCTCGAGAGCGATGAGGTCAGGGAGTTCATAAGGAAGAACTTCGGCCCCCGATATGTAGATGACAGAAAGGCTCTGAGCAGACTTCTCTTCGAGAATCCCCACCTGATGGACATATACGAAAACTTTATACGCAAAAAGGTAATACAGGCTCTGGAAGAGGAAATCAGGAAGGCTCCTTCTGACAGAATCGTTATAGATGCGGCTCTCATCCACGAATATGGGCTGGAATACATGTTCGACAAACTCATAACCATAGTTGCGGACAGGCAGAAGCTCATAGAAAGGCTGGTGAACAGGGGATATACGCGGGAGCACGCCGAGAGAATACTGGAGAGACAGATGCCGCAGGAGGAAAAGGCCCGCAGAAGCGATATAGTTATAGAAAACAATACCACCATAGAAGATTTTCAGAGGAAAGTGGAAGAGATCGTGCGCCGGATTTCATCATGAACTTCGTTTATCTACAGCAGGTGGAGGACCTGGATCTGGAAATCCTTATGAAGATGGCAAATCACCTGAACCTCCAGAACGGTAAATTACTGCTCCTCTCCCCCACCCGTACCCCGCTCGTAATCCACCGTCCTTACAGCTCATTCATATACCACTACGACAGAGCAATAATAACCGATGCGGATATTCATGCGGAGGGAAGGATATGGATGGTGTTCAGGGGTATGGATGATCCCAATGAGATAATCAGGGCTTATTTGAAAAAGGGGCCGCAGTCCCTTCTCCGCTTCAACAGAACCATGTTTGCCCTTCTCTGGGACGATGGGGAAAAGGAACTGACGGCTATGGGAAACTTCTTCACATACCGGGATGAGATAGGAGAAAACTTCTCCATGGCCACGAATCCGGTGGTATTTTACAGCACCTTCCACTTCGTCAGGGAAAACCTTTCGGAGGTGGTAAATTCGGTTCTGACTGCGGGCAGTGCAGTGCCAATGGATCCCTGGAGCGCAGTGGTGAAAAAACGCATGCGCATAAGGGAATGTTCTGTGGGCCATCCGGTGATTTATGACGAAATGACGCCTCAGGAATACTTTTCCATTCCTCACCTGAAGGAAGAATCCCCGTTCATTCCCACCAGGACCTATCTTGCGGAGTACATACTGAAAAGACAGCTCTCATCCGCCCCCCTCATGGGGGTGTCCTTCGATATTCATGTTCCATTGGGGTGTTATATAAAGGCGGGAATTTCCCCGCTTTCGCTGTTGCTTTCCAGAAGGAAAGCCTGGAGGAGATATGCCTATAAGAAGAGCCTCGAGTTCATTGCCTCTTTACCTTTCTGATTGGGTTTTAATCATAAGTTCCCCACACCTCCCGGAGGGCATCGGAAATCTCTCCCAGCGTCGCATTTGCCCTTATTGCATCCAGTATGTAGGGCATGAGGTTCTCATCCGTCTTTGCTTTTCTCTTTAGTTCCTCTAAGGCTTCCACATAATCCTTTCCCCTACTGGCTTTGAATTTCCTGAGCCTCTCGATGATTTTCTCCACCACCTCGTCGGGAAGCCGGAATATTTCTATTTTCTCCCCTTCTTCCTGCTCCGGTTTAAAGGCATTGACTCCCACTATTATCCTCTCCCCCTTCTCCACTTCCATCTGCCATTCGTATGCACTCTTTGCGATTTCCTCCTGGAAGTATCCCTTTTCTATCGCCGCCACTGCACCGCCCATTGCATCGATCTTTTCCAGATATTCCCACACCTTCTCCTCTATCTCGTCCGTGAGTTTTTCCACGAAGTAGCTTCCTGCAAGGGGATCCACTGTGTCGGCAACCCCCGTTTCATACGCTATAATCTGCTGTGTCCTCAGGGCGATTCTCACGCTCTTTTCCGTGGGCAGGGAAAGGGCCTCATCGTACGAATTGGTGTGCAGGGACTGGGTTCCGCCCAGAACTGCGGAGAGGGCCTCGAAAGCTGTCCTTATGATGTTGTTCTCCGGTTCCTGGGCTGTCAGGGAAGAGCCTGCCGTCTGGGTATGGAATCTAAGCCTCATGGATTTCTCATTCTTTGCACCGAATCTCTCCTTCATAATCCGGGCCCAGATTCTTCTCGCCGCCCTGAATTTGGCGATTTCTTCGAAGAAGTTCATGTGGGCATTGAAGAAGAAAGACAGCCTCGGTGCGAACTTATCCACATCTATCCCCCTCTTGCGGACCTCCTCCACATAGGCAATGGCATCCGCAAAGGTGAAAGCCAGTTCCTGAACCGCTGTTGCCCCTGCCTCCCTGTAGTGGTATCCCGAGATGGATATGGGATTCCACTTTGGAAGATAACTGGCGGAAAATTCTATTATGTCCCCCACCAGTCTCATGGAGGGTTTTACCGGATAAATATAATTGCCCCTCGCGGCGAACTCCTTCAGTATATCGTTCTGTATAGTGCCGGAGAGCCTTTCGACCGGAACCCCCTGCTTCTGGGCAAGGAGCATGTAGAATCCGAGGAGGATTCCCGCTGTGGCGTTGATCGTCATGGATGTGGATATGCTTCCCATATCGATCCCTTCGAATAGAATGGCCATCTCCCCGATATGGGAAATGGAGACTCCCACCTTTCCCACTTCCCCTTCCGACATCGGATGGTCCGGGTCCAGCCCCAGCTGTGTTGGCAGGTCGAATGCTACCGAAAGGCCGGTCTGCCCCTGCTCTATCAGGTATCTGAATCTTGCATTGGTTTCCTCTGCAGAGCCAAATCCGGCATACTGCCGCATCGTCCACAGGCGACCCCTGTACATGTTGGGATAAACGCCCCTTGTGAATGGATACTTTCCGGGAAAACCCAGCTTCTCCTCCGGGTTCCAGTCCCTGAGGTCCTCCCATGTGTAGATTTCCTTAATTTCGATTCCGGAAGTGGTGATGAACTTTCGGCCCTTCATTGCGTTAATTTTAAAGTTGTTGTGTTTTGTTGGTTTTGGGTTTGTTAACATAAGATAAATTATGTAGTATAAAGGTTCGGGCACCACCCCGTTAAAATTTCCCCTATGATAAGAACCCACACCTGCGGACAGCTCGATGAATCCCACATCGGAGAGGAAGTTATCCTTACCGGATGGATAAGGCGAATACGGGAAATCGGAGCTCTGGTATTCATAGACCTGAGGGACAGATACGGAAGGACTCAGATCGTACTGGAAAAGCCCTCCCTGGTAGAGAAAGCTAAGGAACTGGGTCTCGAATATGTTATAAAAGTAAAAGGGAGGGTGCGCAGAAGACCTGAAAAGGACATAAATCCGGAACATCCCACCGGGTACATAGAAGTGGTGGCACAGGAGATAGAGGTCCTGAACGAAAGCAAACCCCTTCCCTTTCTTCCGGAGAATGAGATTAAAGCATCCGAAGAAACTCGCCTGAAGTGGAGATTTATAGACCTGAGACGTCCGGTGATGCAGAAAAACTTAATGATTCGCTCCAGAGCCATGAACATAACCCGCAATTACCTGCACGAAAGAAACTTCATAGAAGTGGAAACCCCATTCCTGACCAAATCCACCCCCGAAGGGGCCAGGGATTTCATAGTCCCATCCCGCCTCAATCCGGGGAAGTTCTACGCCCTGCCCCAATCCCCCCAGCTTTACAAACAGACCCTCATGGTAAGCGGATTCGACAGGTACTTTCAAATCGTCAAATGCTTCAGGGATGAGGACCTGAGAGCAGACAGACAGCCCGAATTCACCCAGATCGATATAGAGATGAGCTTCGTGGATGTGGAAGATGTCCTCCAGCTGACAGAAGGGTTGATCAAAGCCATATTCGAGGATATCCTTAAAATAGAAGTAAAGACACCATTTCCCCGCCTTACATACCGGGAAGCCATGGAAAGATATGGTTCGGACAAACCGGACCTGAGAAACTCCATACAGCTGATCGACATAACGGATGAGATTCGGGGATTTGGAATCGTGGAATCCATAAAGGAGAAGGGGGGAAAAGCCATAGCCCTGCCCGTCCCCCACAACTTCAGCAGAAAAGAAATAGAGAACATCAGAGAGGAAGCCATAACGCTGGGGTCAGGGGGACTCCTGTTCTTCAAAAAGTTCGATGGAAAAGTATCCGGCCAGCTGGCAAGATTCGTGAATCCGGACCGGTTCGAGGATAATAGAACATATCTGGTGGTGGCTGACCTCGGAGAGAAGCCTTACAGAATCCTGGGGGAACTGAGAAATAGAATCATAAAGCGGCTGAATCTCATCGAAAGGGACTGGTCCTTCCTGTGGGTGAAGGACTTTCCCATATTCGAATGGAATGAGGATGAAAAACGCATAGAGCCCGCCCATCACATGTTCACGAGCATCTATGAGGAAGACATGGACAGGTTCGAAAAACTGGAAAGCAAACTCGAAAAACTGATGCCCCGCCTCCGGGAGAATGACCCCATGGCCATAAAGGAATTCTCAGAATACATAGCAGGCATCAGGGGAAAACAGTACGACCTGGTCATAAACGGAAACGAAATCGGCTCCGGCTCCATAAGGATACATCGCAGGGCTCTTCAGGAAAAGGTAATGCATCTGATAGGACTGACGGATGAAGAGATAGAAAAGAGATTCGGATTCTTCCTGAAGACCCTCGAGTACGGTGCTCCACCCCATGGAGGAATTGCCCTCGGATTCGACAGAATCGTGGCCCTTCTGACCGGTAACGAGAGCATAAGGGAAGTGATTGCCTTTCCAAAGACCACCACGGGACAGGCCCTATTCGAAGAAGCCCCTTCCGAGGTTGAAGAACAACTACTTAGAGATTTACACATTAAAATTATTGAAAAATAAAAACTTACCGGGACGGAATCCCGTCCCTGAATCAAAATACGCCACGAATATTACTCAAAAACAACAACTTACACACTCGAACTTAAAAACATATAACACTCAACAACATCAACCCATTTCATTTATTATGTAATCCTAACCCATCCCCCCTTCTTCAAAGGAACCGCAAACCTGCATCGAGATATCCATTTCAAAAACAGGAACCATGGCAGTACTACCTTTCCCTTAATAATTACGCTTATGCTCACCATATCTCCCAATTTCGATAAATTTTATGTAAATACAAACTAACTTTCCCATAATGGTGAGTTGAACTTCCAAATATTAAAGCCTTAAACTTTTCCACTCGATGCACCGGATTCTTAAACTGCCATCGGAGGTCTGGACCCTAACCTTTTCCCGCCTCATCATGGCATTCGGTTTCGCCGTCTCCTTCCCCTACATCTCCATATACCTCTATCAGATAAAAGGCCTTCCCATGAGCCTTATAGGCTCCATGCTGACCACCGCGTATGTAAGCGGCGTCATCGGAAGAATAGCAGGGGGAATATTGATTTCCAGGCTCGGAAGGAAGAAGGTCCTCGTGGCTACCTTTTACATCCGCTCCCTCATCTTCCTCTTCATATCCATGGTGGTATGGAAAAACCTCCACCCCTTCCTGTTCGTCCCCGCCCTCATGCTCAATTCCTTTTTCTTCAACATATTTATGACCACAGTGGATACCATAATAGCGGATGTTACAGACCCCTCCAACAGGAATCTGGCATACAGCACCAACAGGGTAGGCATAAATCTGGGATGGGCAGCGGGTCCGGCTATAGGGGGCTTCCTGGCGGAAATTTCCTATGCACTCCTCTTCCTGATAACCGCCCTCACCACCCTGACGGCAGGGGCAATAAATCATCTATTCATAAGGGAGACGGGCAGAAAGGAAGCCATGAGGCAGGAGAGGAAAAGCCTTAATATCATGCAGGTACTGAAGGACAGGCGGTTCATCGTATTCGTGGCCATGACCCTCACCCTGTATGTCTCTATGTCCCAGATCATCTCAACCCTGTCGGTATATGCCACCAGTTATGTGGGTATATCCAAGAGCCAGCTGGGAATCGCATACACCATCAATGGCCTTCTGGTGGTATTCTTCCAGATTCCCGTTTCCCTTCTGGTCATAAGGATGGATGAGCTGAAGGCTTTGATTTCTGGACTACTGCTCTACTCCATTGCATACTTCTCCATAGGTTTTGCAAAGAACCTCCTTTACATAATCGGAGCAATAACCCTCCTGACCTTTTCCGAAATGCTATCTGTTCCCACCACCCAGAGTCTGGTCAGCAAAATGGCTCCCAGGGATAGAATACCATCCTATATGGGGGTTTTCGGTCTATTCCAGGGACTGGGATGGGCGATAGGGCCGCTGGTGGGCGGAGTAATAATGGACGCCCTCTCTCCGAGCGGAAGGGCAATCTGGACAGCCATCAGCTTAATTCCCTTCACAGGAGCACTCGGATTTTTCATCTATTCACGGTTTGCCAAACTTTAAACTTTCACGCCATGAAAGGGGCCATAATCGGAAGCAGCGGGGTGGGTAAATCCACCCTTTTCAAACTCTTAACGGGAGTCGAATCCCGCGGAGGAAAAGGGTATATAAGCGGTATAGGACAGGCAATCCTCTACGACAGGAGGGTGGAGGAACTCTCCAGAATCTACAACCCCCGGAAAACAACCCATGCCACATTGGAGATACACGATTTCGATGGCTTCGGGAGACTGTGGAAAGAGGAAAAAACGGGAGAAATAGTTCAGACTTTGAATCAGTACGATGTTCTACTGCATGTGACCACGGGCATCCGGGATTTCGAAGAGATAGAATACAGGCTCCTCCTGAGCGACTTGCGTGTGGTTGAGAAGAGGCTGGAAATGCTCAAAAAAGTGGGCAGGGAAAAAGATGCCATAACCCTGTTCGAGAAACTGAAGGAGCATCTTGAAAGCGAAAAACCCATCTCCTCATTCCCTTTCAGCGAGCAGGATAAACAGTACATTCAGAACTTCACTTTTGCAACAGCGATTCCACGGGTGGTCATTTACAATATTATGGAAGGGCAGGAACCGGACACCAACTTCATAGAATACCTGAAGAAAAAGGGGATACTGTTCAACATATCAAATCTGCTTCTGGAGGTGGAAGCCCTATCCCTCTCCGGGGATGAGCGCAGAGAACTCATAAAGGAATACGGATTCGAGCCCGCTTTCGAAAGGATAATCGAAAACATTAAGAAAGCCCTGAACATAATAGCATTCCTGACCGCAGGAGAAAAGGAGGTCAGGGCCTGGATCATACGCAAAGGACTCACAGTGAAGCAGGCAGCAGGAAAGATCCATTCGGACCTCGAAAGGGGATTCGTCAGGGCAGAGGTAATCCACTACGATGAATTCATGAAAGTGGGGAACATGAAGAGGGCCAGAGAGCAGGGTATGGTTCGCCTCGAGGGAAAAGACTACATCGTTCAGGATGGGGATATAATCCTTATTCGCTCGAGCATATAGCATCAATCCACCCATCGAAAGTACACCTTCATGAAGTCCCCTCCCCATCGAAATCCAAACTGGAATTCCCTGCCGGAAACCGGAGTAAAGACGAGGGGCCAGTTCGAACACTCCCCTGCCCTGCATAAAAATTCATCTCCGTGCCAGAGTTCGAGAGCGAATATAATCATGTGTCCCTCCATATTCCTTTCGAAGCGATATCCTCTCCCATAAAGGCCACT
>Ga0256833_1001201_pt1 | contig 19303 bp, 16 predicted proteins | sample 356284metaG_FD_190535 | JGI IMG/M metagenome (GOLD analysis project Ga0256833, IMG submission 190535) | Hydrothermal vent microbial communities from Mid Atlantic Ridge, Atlantic Ocean - 356-284 | ecosystem: Environmental > Aquatic > Marine > Hydrothermal vents | place: Atlantic Ocean: Mid... | reverse complement strand
ATCAAGGACAAGACCTGGTCTTCTGTGTGCTCAGGAGCTATCTTTAGCATACCTGGGGTATGGTCTCTTAAAATTTTCTTGAATAGACGCGGGGTTTTGAGAAGGAGATCCATTCTGAGCCCCGATAAGATGAAAAGATGTTTCACTCCATCTATTATCTCGACCTTTTCAAGCAATGAGAGGAAATAACCCTCTTCCAGGTGGAGATGTCTACAGAGCCTTGGGAAAAGGCAGTCTCTTCTCGAACACTTGTCTGTCCTTTTACATCTGGCCCCGAAAAGGTTTGCAGTAGGGCCTCCAAGATCTGAAATCGTACCCCTAAAATCTGGCATGTCCGCCACTTGCTTCACCTCTTTCACGATGGAGTCTTGGCTCCTGGAGACAACCACTGGGCCCTGGTGACGGGCAATTGCACAAAAAGAGCAATTGCCACAGCATCCCCTAACAATGGTGATGGAATGTCTTATCATCTCCAAGGCAGGCACTCGGGGGAAATCAGGGTGTGCAGATCTCGAAAAAGGCAGCTCATAGAGGCTATCGAGTTCCCTCGAGGACAAGGGTCTTGCAGGGACGTTTTGCCATAGATAAAGCCCTCCTCGTTGTCTTTGTATGAGCACTTCGGGACGACAGGATCTGCTCTGGGCATCGATCTCAAGCTCTGCGTCGAGAAATCTGCTGTTCTTTTCCCCCATCTCCTGCCACGAAGGAAGCCGTTTAATTGGCTGAAGCCCCATCCTCTCACTGAGCATCTTTTCAGTGAGCCTTTCACATGTGCCAGCAATATGGGATAAGGATCTCCCACGAGAAAGGCGCTGTGCCACCTCAAGCACCGCCCTTTCCCCTATGCCATAAACGATAAGATCTGCCTTTGCATCAATGAGTATGGAACTCCTTAGTCGTTCCTGTTGATAGTCATAATGGATAAACCTCCTCAAAGAGGCCTCGATGCCGCCAAGTATCACAGGCACGCCAGGCCAGGCAGCCTTGGCCAGATTGGTATAACGTATACAGGCCCTGTCGGGTCTCCTTCTATTGACCCTGGTCTTTTCCTGTCCCCAATAAGGGTTGCCGTATGGACTGTACATGTCCTTATCCCTGACCCTGGCATTGCCTGTATAATTGGCGACGATGGAATCCAGGTTCCCTGAAGAAATGCCAAAGAAGAGCCGCGGCCTGCCAAATCTCTTGAAATCTTCAGGCGTATCATGACGTGGCTGGGAGAGGATAGCCACCTTGAACCCGTGACTCTCCAGCCACCGTCCTATAATGGCTATGCCAAAGGAGGGATGATCCACGTAGGCATCCCCCGTTACGAGCACAATATCCACGTGATCCCAACCGCGCTCCTCTATTTCACTTCTCTTACAAGGCAAAAGTTTCAATGCACCTACCACCTATCGAGACCAGGATCGGATCCTGCATCCAGAGCACTTTCATTACATACTTGCAAGACAAGCCCTTCAACCCGTACCATTCATTACAGGCACCTGAAAAAAGACAATTCCTTTGGATGATTACATGGTTAACAGACATCCGATTCATTGTATCTTCATCTAATGGGTTCAATATATACCATTTTCTGAAAATGTGTTTAAATTTCAGAAAGGTCTTGAACCTGGGCGTAATCGGCCAGGATATAGATAAGCCCAGATAATGCCCCTGCCAATGGAGACATGAATATGAATACAGATCCATCCACAAACCTGTCCATACCAGAACTTCCAAAACCCATCTGTGGACTCCAGGACATAGCGCTAAATCTATGGTGGACATGGAATCCCAGGGGGAAAAACCTGTTCAGGCTCCTGAATCCCTATCTATGGAAAGAAAGTGGTCATAACCCCATCAAGATGTTAAAAGAGTTGCCAGATGAAGAACTCCTTTCCCTTTGCAAAAACGATCTGTTCATGAGGGAGTACAGATATGTACATGCACTCTTCAAGGGCTACATGGCAAAACGCAGTTCCTGCCACCTGGAGGAATCCCTGCCCATTGCTTATTTCTGTGCTGAATATGGCCTGCATCACTCGGTCCCCATCTACTCAGGCGGGCTTGGCTTCCTCGCTGGGGATATAGTAAAGGAATCGAGCGATATGGGGCTCCCCATGGTAGGGGTGGGCTTCATGTATCCCCAGGGCTATGTACGCCAAGTGATAGGAAGCGATGGATGGCAAAACAGTCTCAATGAGCCCCTGGAAAGAGACACGGCCCCAATTGAACGGGTGCTCGATGCCCAAGGAGATCATTTTACCATCCAGGTCCCTTTCATCGATCCACCTGTTTTCGCCTCGGTCTGGAAAATCAATGTTGGAAGGGTCAAGCTATACCTCCTTGACACGGACATAGATAAAAATGACCCGTGGGATAGGGAGATATCATCCAGGCTTTACACCCCAGACATGAATCAGAGGCTACGCCAACAGATAGTCCTTGGGATAGGTGGATACAGGGTGCTTGAAAAACTGAACATTAAGTACTCCATCCTCCATTTGAATGAAGGCCACCCTGCCTTTGCCTTGTTCGAACGGGTCAGAAACTTCATAGAAGTAGATGGAATCAGCCTTGATGAAGCCATAGAAAGGGTAAAGCGCACCTCTATATTCACCACCCATACGCCCCTCCAGGCAGCTACAGACGTCTATAGCTTCGACATGATGAGCCATTACTTCTCAGACTATTGGAAACGGCTTGGCATGGAGAAGGAACGCTTTCTCCGCTTTGGAATCAACCCGGATGAACCAACGGCTGGTTTCAACATGACAGTTCTCGGCATGAAGATGTGTAACCACAGGAATGCAGTAAGCAAAAAACACTGCCAAGTCACGAAAAAGCTATGGAAGAACATCTTTTCAGATGACAGCAAGGCCCCTCCCATCGAATATGTGACCAATGGAGTGCATCTGGCCACATGGCTGGCTGACGAGTTCATCGAGGCCTTTGACGCCATCCTTGGGGAAGGCTGGCTTGACATGCAAGACAATGAAGACATCTGGCTACGCATAGTAGAGCTGAGTGATGAAGAGATATGGAAGATCCATTATGGACACAAGGTTGCCATGGTCAACTTTATCAGGGAGAGGGTCCGCAGGAAATGGTCAGACGAAGGCATAGATCCTCTCGTAGCCATGGCAGAAGGGGTGATGCTTGATCCCGATGTATTGACTATAGGTTTTGCCAGGCGCATGACCAGCTACAAGCGCCCCGACCTGATCCTAAGTGACCTGGATCGGCTCGATCGGATAATCAATAATTTTGCCAGGCCTGTCCAGATCGTCTTTGCTGGCAAGGCCCATCCATCAGACAACCCTGGGAAAAAGATACTGCAACACATATTCAAGACGGCACAGGATCCTAGATTCAGGGGCAGGATAGCCTTTGTGGAAGACTATGGTGAAAACGTGGCCAAATACCTCGTGCGAGGAGTAGACGTCTGGCTCAACAACCCAAAGATGCCGCTCGAGGCATGTGGAACCAGCGGGATGAAGGCCTCTATCAACGGTACTCTGCACTTGTCTGTGCTGGACGGGTGGTGGCCGGAAGGATATAGTGGCAAAAATGGTTGGGCCTTTGGAGGAGCAGAATCAGATGACGTAACAGATGCCTCAGCCCTCTATGATGTGATCGAAAAAGACATAGTGCCATTATATTACGATATGGGAGACAAGGGCTTTTCCAGTGAGTGGATAAATATGATGAAAAAGGCAATGATTACTATTGCACCACGATTCAGTGCAAGGCGTATGATGAAAGATTACCTCGAAAAGTTCTACCTCCCCATATCGAGAGAGCTTAAAAAAGAAGAAGCAGCCATGGGGCCAGCTTCATAATCCCCCCTTCCCATGATCCAAACAGGCATTGAAAGATTCTGTCAGGAAAAACCAGGATGGGCAATTGGCAGACGAATAGGGCTTCTTTGTAATCAGGCATCTGTGGATGCCAAACTACGTCATTCCAGGATGCTGATCAATAGCGCATTTCCTGGCAAACTCAAGGCCATTTTCAGCCCTCAGCATGGTCTGTTTTCGGAAAAACAGGACAACATGAAAGAATCAGGTCATGAAATAGATTCAGCATTGGCCATCCCCGTATTCAGTTTATATGAAAGATCCAGAATCCCCTCTCAGCAACAGCTCGACCTGATAGATCTATTCGTGGTCGATCTCCAGGATGTGGGCACCAGGGTCTATACATATATATGGACACTCCTCTTGGCAATGAAGGCCTGTGCCAAGGCTGGTGTCGCACTGGCTGTACTCGACAGGCCCAATCCCTTGGGTGGTTCTGTCGTTGAAGGAAACATCTTGAATGAGGATCTATACTCTTTTGTTGGCATGGCACCTGTGCCAATGAGGCACGGGCTCACAATTGGTGAGATTGCCACCATGTTCGTATCTATCTACGGCCTTGACTTGGAACTCCACGTGGTAAGGATGAATGGGTGGAACAGAAGGATGTTATTTCCAGATACAGGTTTACCGTGGGTCCTTCCGTCCCCCAATATGCCAACCTTTGACACTGCCCTTGTATATCCAGGCCAGGTGATGCTTGAGGGAACAAATCTATCCGAAGGCAGAGGCACAACAAGACCATTTGAGATCTTTGGGGCCCCTTACTTAGACACGGATGAGGTCAAGCGCCAACTATCGTGTGAAAGGGATTTTCTGCTCAGGGAACAATCTTTCGAACCCACCTTTAATAAATGGAAGGGCAAAAGGTGCAAGGGTTTTCAGATCCACGTAACCAATCCCTATAGTTTTTCTCCATATCGTTTAAGCCTCGACCTGCTTTCGATTATCTCGAGAACATGTAGATCAGATTTTTCCTGGGCCCCGCCTCCCTATGAATACGAATATGAAAAATTGCCTGCCGACTTGATCATAGGCAATAAGCACATCAGATCCATGGTGGAGCAAGGCCAGGAAATGAATGATTTGCACGGGCTCTTGAAAGAAGATGAGAGAAACTTCTTGGAAATAAGGAGACCTTGGCTCCTTTATTGATCCAAGTCGTGCACTTCAACAGCCCATGAAACCGGAGCGTGCACTTAGGACACCTGGCATCCAAAAGGCACTCATGCATATTCTTTTTTGGATGTGATCTCTTTCTTTATTCTATTCAGAACATGGGACAGAGCGGCAATCGTGTTTTCCCTGATATCGCCGGCAACCCCCAACAACATTATATCATCACCAACTTCGAGAAGACCTTCAGCAATCTCAACCTCTATTGCCAATACCCCTGGAAGCCCTTTTGCCTCTTCCAACACATCCGAAAGGCGTTGTCTGTCTGCTCTTACCTCTATCTTCTTAACAGGCTTGCCATCTCGAGAGCTATTTCTGACTATTCCATCGTGAATAAGTATCATGCCGGCTCTTCCATCGGCCTTCTGCTTAAGCCGTTGTCTCATCCTTTCTATGTCCATAATCACCTCCGTCTATAAAAGAAATCTGAAAAAACATACCATTCCTACACTGACACCCCAACACCTGACGATACAGAAGATCACCAAAGACTACAGCATGAAGATTGTGCCTGATATCTGGACAAGGCTCAAGTGTATCTTTTTTACTACAAAGCCAAGGGCAAGAAATAAAACGGGCCCTATTTTTTCATCAATCCATACAAAAAACTCAGATGATTATAAGATGGGAAAAAGTCTATGACAACATTGGATATATTAGAGGAAATCCATGCAGTCTAACAAAAAATTAATCTTTCTTCCTTGACAAGGGCTTTCAAATATGATGAGATACATTTTACCTATAAAAGGTGAATCTTCATCGGGTATGCGCCTTAATCTTACATTATCAGTTTGGAGGAGGGAAATGAAAAAAACAATTTTTGGTGGACTGATCCTCGTATTATTCGTGTTGGTCAATTGTCTTGGGACAGCAAGTGCCTCAATCCCGAATCACTTTATCAGTACCGATGGCAATTCCAATAGCGTCAATATCAATTTCAATGGTATTGGTCTAAAAGATGGCTGGTACTTCGGAGTATTCGATTATAACGAAGACCCGAGTAGCGGCCTTGACCTGCTTAAGGGAAACAGTTCCATATTTTATGAAACCGGTACATTTACTGTCACACAAACGGGTAGTGACTATTACATAAATGTTACCCAGGGCGTTGATGCAGGCAGCAGTATCGATATTGGTAATAGTGGAGATTTTAGTTTTTATTTCTTTGATGGGACCAATACCTATGATACCAGTTTTCTAATAGAAGGTAGCTCTCCGACTTATTTCTTCTCCAGTACAGATGGAGGCAATGTAGTAGGCATTGATTTGGCACCTGTTCCTATTCCAGCATCATCCATACTTCTTCTATCTGGTCTTATTGGCCTGGTAGCCCTTGGTGGACGCAGAAAGAAGCAAAAAGGCGTAGTCTAAAAATAAAAATACGCATAAGTGCAAAAACAAAAAGGCGCTGGATGAAACCCAGCGCCTTTTTTATTTCCGTTGGAATCAGGTGCATGCCAACCATGCGATCATTCAAAGGACTTATTTTTTTCAGGCACTTGATCGCCATATCAAGACCTATTTTTTATTGATGCCTCAGAAAATAATTGACATTTCCATTTTTTTCAGTACTAATAGGATAGATTTTATCCTGGGTTAAAAAAATTTTGAGATCCTTTGAAAGGTAGATGGAGATGAGGAACAAAATTGTTTTGATTGTAGGTGTGTTGGTCTTATTTGGGTGTTATGCAGTAACCGTGAATGCAGCCATTGAGAACCACTTTCTTCCTACAGATGGAGACTCAAACTATGTAATGAGTAACCCTTTTACTGATAATTGGTATTTCGGGGTGTTCGATTATGGCGGTGACCCAGCTTCCGGACTCAAGTTGGTTCAAAATGGAGTTCCCACTGCCTTGTTCACTGTAACAGAGGACAATGGGGATTTCACACTAAAGGTACTATCTGGTATTGATCACCAGCAAACCCTTGCTCTCGGTAATACAGGGGAATTTAGCTTTTACTTTTCCAATGGTTCTGACTATGACATCTCACCTGATATCTTATACCTTGGGAGCAATACTTTTCAGTTTAAGAATAGTAAAGGGAATGTATTTGGCGTAGACATCGCTGCTGTCCCCATCCCGGGCTCCTCGATACTTCTTCTCTCAGGCCTTATAGGCCTAGCCACCCTGAGAACTCGCAAGAATAAAAATAAATAACACGCTATACCAGTAAACTTTAAAGGGGTAGTAGGGTTCAATTTTTACTCTGCCCCTTTTTTTAGGGCAGATAGATACTTCTGCCTTGCAAGAACCTCCTTTGTTTGATTTCGTCTCAAACAACTTATCTCTGTCCATGTCATTCTCAAGACCATTTTACCCTCAGGTACTCATATGCGGAAAGAACCCTATTTAATTGCTACTCCATTTCCTTTTTAGATTAAGGGCACGTTTCCTTGCATTTGGATCCAGGCCTTGTTCGATAGCCCTTTCAAGATGATGAGCAGCCTGTTTGGCAAGCCCCAGTTCGTGGGCAACGATGGCACAATGTAGTTGAATGATCCCTGTATCTGGCGCCTTTGAAACAGCATCCTGCAGATATTCCCATGCCGCATCCAATGCACCGAGCCTGTAATCCAACCAGCCTGCCGTATCTAAGAAATTGGCATTAGTTGAATTGCTTGCTATCACCTTCCTTATCATTTCTCTTCCATTTTCAAGTTCCTTTTTACTGTTGGAATATTCTGCATAGAGATATGCCAAGTTATTCAGTACAAATGGAGTATCACCATATTTTTTTCTAACAGCTTCATATATATCGATGGCATTTTTGTAATCGCCTCTACTTTCATAAAGGGCGGCAAGGGTCATTGCCGTGGAAAAAGATGGAGAATCCTGATAGAGCTTCTCAAATCTCAAGATTGCCTTTTCTATCCTACCTTGCTGGACATAGATCCGGGCAAGACCCTGATATGGAGGCAACCACCTGGGAGACAGTTTTATTGCCTTGGAATATGCCTTTTCTGAATTATTCAGATCTCCCTTCATGGCATAAATACGACCAAGATAGAAATACAAGGACGGAGCAGTCGGCCTCTTGTTGGCTTCCTGGCCCACGACCTTCAAGGCTGCGTCTACTTCTCCTTTTCTCACATAGACACCTGCCATGGCCGGAATGGCCAACTGCCAGCCATTTTTTGATTTATATGCCCTTTGGAACCATGTCAAAGCCTCTTCTGATCTGTTCTGAGAAAGCATAAGTCTGCCCATCTCCATGTAGCCAAGGGGGCTATCAGGCCTGATCTCCATAATACGTCGGTAATATTCCTCGGCCTTTTCAAAATTCTTAACAGCAGCCTCTATATCCCCCGCAGCCCTCAGAAGTAAGATACTCTTATCATTAATGGCAAGCCCCTTTTTCAACAGGTCCAAGGCCTGGGAATAATCCTTTTGCATGATTTCATAGCGCACAAGGGCCAGCCGGAGTCCCTCGTTGGAAGGATTTTTTTGCAATGCATTATGTAGAGTATCTCTAGCCATGGCCTGCTTGTTGTTGAGCATCTGGCACCTTGCCAGTAGTATCTGGGCCCTGGCATTCAAAGGCGTTGCTGCTACTACCTGATTGAGATGCACCTCGGCCTTGTCTAGCTCACCCTTTTGCAACAAGATCTTCCCAAGTAGTAGATGGGCATCTATGACTGCCTGATCTCTGTGGAGGATTTTTTCACAAAGGGCTTGTGCCTCATCGAGTTTTCCTTCTGTGGCCTTGATCTTGGCCTCGGCCATGATCAGCTTTTTGCGGTTTTGCCAATCGAGTTGCAGAGACTCTGCCCTTCCAAGGACATCCTGTGCCTTTGACATGTTGCCCAATAAGGCAAATGCCTCGGATAATTTTACCAACACATCGATATCTTTTGGATTTTTCCGAATTAGCTCTTCCAAGACCAATATCGCATCTTGTGCCCTACGATGGCGAATATAAAAATCTGCCTTGGCTTTATTCATGGCAGCTTTGGCTGGTAACTTCTCATATATCTCTGCCGCCCTATCTACAAAACCCAATTGTTCCAGGAGATTTGCCTGGAGTAGCTGCAACTTCAGAGAGGAAGGATTTGCAGCCACCATCTTTTCAAGCTCTCTTGCTGCTGCATCCTTACGACCCTTTTCCGAGTCGAATTTCACCATGAAAAGATAGGATCCGGGCCCCTTTGGATCGAGATTGCGCCATCTTTTGAGGGCATCCATCATTTTGTCTATCTGCCCTGTCTCCTTGAAGCATATACTCAAGAGCATTTGTTTTTCTTTACCTTGTATATTCGACCGGGACAGGACTTCTATAGCCTGGCCATATTGTTTCTCCAAAATCAACGCCTTTGCCCTAAGGATAGTTATATCAGGCTCGAACTGCACAGGTTTGGTTATCTTGTCCAACTGCTCAAGGGCCTTTTTCCCTTGTCTGGCGAGTAGCAGAAGACGAACCATCTCTACCCTGGCAGCATCCAACTTAGGATCCAGATTCACAGCTGTTTTAAAGGCAGAAAACGCCTTTCTATACTGCTTTTCAGCTAAATAGGCCCTGCCGAGTAACAATAGGACATCACTATTTTTCGGATCAAGTTGAAGAGCATTTCTGTATTCCAGGACAGCTCGCACAGGATCGGACTTCTCCATTAACCTATTACCCCTGGAGACGAAGTCTTCCACCTTCTCCTTTTTACTTGTGCAGCTAACAGCTACTATCAACAACAAAATGATCGAGACAAGTCTTAATAACTTACTTTTTGCCACCAAATACCCCCCAAAGCCTTATTTTCTTCCTGGTTTGTCCTTTTTCCACAACCCCTCTGGGTTGGCCTTTCAAACTATTCTCCAATGCCCTGTATCTGCAACTCAAGGCAGTTATCTTCTTCTCAAGGAACAAATTTTTCTCCCGCTCCTTCGAAAGCATTGTCTGTAGGACATCAGCAAGCCTATCATCCCTGCTTGCCTCTATGGCCCTCAGCCTTGACTCAAGGGCCTCTACACGTGCGTATAGCCTGACTATCAAGGGATCTAAATCTTGCCCGTCCACCTCTCCCTTGGCTATTTCATGCCCACCACCAATATCGACTCCCCTGTCATGCTCTGGAGCTGCCAGTATACCGGTGAATTCTATGAGAGGATTATCCCTGACGACCTTTTCCACAAGTTCCTTGGAAACGATCTCTACCTCGTCTGCAAAGGCATAGGTGAGGGACACATCACAGATGGAATTAATAAGCCTGGGAATCCCCCTGGACAGCTCTGCAATATAATCTATCGCCTCACCATGAAAGATCGAATCTGGAGCAGTACTACCAGCGACCTCGAGACGGTGCCTTATGTACCCAGCGACTTCCTCGTGCGAAAGGCCTGTAAGGTGGTAATAAACAGAAATCCTTTGAGCCAACTGGGCAAGGGACGCCTGGGCAAGGCGCTGTCTCAGTTGAGGTTGGCCTACAAGTATGATCTGGACCAAGAAATCACTCCCGATTTCCAGATTTGACAACATCCTCAACTCTTCAAAGGTCTCATCAGGTAGATTTTGGGCCTCATCCACCATGATAACGCAACGCCGGCCCTGGACAAATCTATCGAGAAAATGCTGCGAAAGGGCCGCGAACAGGTCCGTCTTGTCCTTGGTGGAGATCTGAAGCTCATATTCATTTACCAGCATCTCCAACAACCCCTCTGGTGTCAGGTTTGTATTGAAGAGCATGGCGATATCACGGGAATCCCTTATTCTTTCAAATAGAAACTTGAGCAGGGTAGTCTTTCCGGCCCCCACATCGCCTGTCAATGCCAGAAAACCGACATTGTGAACTATACCGTACTCCAAGTGGGTAAAGGCAAGGTCATGAACCTTGCTCATATAAAGAAAATCTGGATCGGGAGAAAGGACAAAGGGCCTCTTTTCAAGGCCAAAAAATTTCCTGTACATGATCCTTGACAGGCCTAATACCGTTCATGGTAGGTTGTGGAGTCCTGCCATCTCGAATCGTTCAGAACAGTACCCAAGAGCTTTCCATTTGGTACAAGATTGACAGCCGCCTTTATACTGTCTGTCGTAGTAACATCCGATCTGGCTACAAGGATGAGCCCATCGATATATTCCAACAATACCAGAGGATCGGGGCATACATTTATGCCAGGTGTATCGAATATGATATAACGATCCAAGTATCTCTGTTTGAGTTCCAACACCAAGGCCTCCATCTTTGCAGATCCCACAACTTCGGTGGAGTTAACAATCCTTCCACCAGCAGGCAGAATAGTCAATTTGTCGATACCTGGATTGAGAAAGATATCTTCTAATTCCACTTGGCCTTCAAAGTACTGTTTAAGACCAGGTGTATCATTGGACAATCCCAATAGACAGTGTATGGAAGGCCTGCGAAAATCGGCATCCACAAGAAGTGTTGTCTGACGTGTATCCTTGGCCATACTGATGGCCAGGTTAAGACTCACAGTGCTCTTTCCTTCTCCAACATCGAATCCGCTTACTTGGATAGTATTTCGCCCTGTCTCCCTTGTGAGATTAAAAATCCTTGTACGGAGCAATTTGAATTGGTCAGAAATTGGATGTCCTTCTCTGACAGAGACTATCTTGTTTCTGATAAAAATCTCCTCGGGGACATCTATGACCTTTGTCCTGAAATATAGTGGAGGACGAATCTGTCCCCTAGGCTTTTCATCCCTTACAGGCCTGGTCTTTTCCTGCTGCTGCTCAGGTAGTATCCCTTGGGCCTTGGCCCGTTCAAGTGCCTTCTTGATCCTACTCATAGCAATACCCCTATGCCAACCTTAAGTGGATAAAATGCATCACCTTTGCAAAAAAAACCGAAAGATCCATGATGAAAAAGTGAAAAATCGCTATCGCCCCAAGCACGGCCCCTGCTGTCACACCAGCAAGGATCAATCTAAAACGCTTCTGCCTTTGCTGCTCTTGTGGAGTCACTACTCTTGAAACAACAGAGAGAACAGGGGCAGAAGTCAACCTTTCAAAGGTCTGGGCATCTCTTATGGATCTATCGCTAAACTCCAACAGGGCAACGCTCCCTACAGAACAACCTATTCCAAGAACAATACCTATGAGTATGATGGCAACCCTATTGGGCTTATAAGGTCTTTCTGGAAGAAAGGCCGGTTCCACAATCTTGAATGTCTCTCCAAGCTTGTCCTCCTCCATACCCTGAGAAACCTGTGCAGTAAGCAGTTTTTGCTGTAGTTCCTGGTAGTGCGCCTTTGCGTTTTGATAGTCAGTCTCCAACTGATTGTAGGTCTTTGCCACTTCTGGCATGGCATGGAGTTTCTTGTATAGCTCCTTGACCTGGGATTTTAGACGGGCTCTTTCAGCCTTTAATGATGAAATAGATACATTAATCTTGTCAAAATCACTCTTTATTGCAATATACGCTGGATTGGTAGCCTCTCTCGTAGTCATTCTGGGATTACTTTTTCTCTTCTCATCGAGAGAGACTATCTGCTTTTTCACCTCCTCCACCTCTTTCTCCACAGCCTTGACAGCTGGATACTTACTCGAATACCTAGACTTCATATCAACCAATTTCAATTCGAGTTCATGTAAGTGAGACCTGAGTTTCTCAATGCTGTTTCCAGAAGGGACCTGGGCCTCCAATAGGGCGATCTCCCTATTTTTTGCAAGGACCAAGGGATGCTTGGTAGAATATCTTGACAATAGCTGAGCTCGTTCGAGCCTTGCTTGTTGTAGCCTCTCTGCAGGACTCAAGACCCTTTCATCAGAGCCAGCATAGGGATCAAGGGATGCAAGCTTGTTTCCTACAGATGCCTTCTGCTCTTCAAGGGACCTTAGCTGCATATCAATGTTGCTTATATCAGCATTGAGTTTCTGCAGCCTTTGCATGTTCAGGTTTGAGTATTCAGGAAGCTCCTCCAGGTGCCTTTTTCTGTAATCTGCAAGCCTTGTCTCCAGCTCACTGATCTTGGCCTGGATCTTTTGTAGCTGATCCTTTAGAAACATAGTGGTGCGACGGGCATGTTTCTCCCTGGATTCAAGGTTCTTTTCCATATAGAAGGAAGCTATCTCATTTGTAACCAACTGGGCCTTCCTGGGGTTTTCATCCTCGTAAGAAAGGGTAAAGGCAATTGTTAAGACCACTGGCCGGGAACTATTTACCTTGTTTATCTCTGCATTTATGGGTTCTAAATGGATCCGTTTGCGTATCTTGTCGACTATTTCCTCAGTAGTGAGCCGATCACGCTTGCCAGGCAAGAGATCATACTTGTTGACCAGACTTAGAATCTTGGAACGAGATGTAACCTCTTGGGTAATAGTCTGGATCCTCTGTTCTGCATAACTCGTTACAGTAGACGGGACCAAGGTGGAGGGTATCTGCTGGCTCTGTATCAAGATCGTGGCAGTTGACTTGTACCTATTGGGTAGTATCAGACAGAGCAAGACAGACAGTAGAACCACTGTACAAAAAGGCAACACGAAGGCCCATTTTCTCCTTCTGATAACCTGTATGAGCCTGGAAAGTTCCTGATCCTGTTCCATGTATATATAGACCTCCAAATACTTAATCCCGAATTATGCAGCTCGAAAACTTGCCGATTAGGCACAGATATGACAGAACTACTTGCATGCTAAGCATTCGATATTTTTATAAACTTTCTTCATACGCTTGAAATGTATAATCCGGGTTAATGATTTGCAAGCAGGCGTGGGCAGCGATATGAAAGGCTCAACCATCCCCTGAATCTGTGGATACCAAAATCGTCTGTCCTGATATCCTCCTTGTCATAGCGATAAGAGCCACCGAAATTTATGGCAAGATTTGGGGTCAAAGACCACGCAATAAAGGGTTCCACCATAACATTGTTGTTGTCTCGACCCCCTGGCCCATCCTCCGTGGTTGTATCGAAACTCAGGTGGCAGTTGCTGGAAATCGTTTCTGTCAACCTGTACTTCAAGGTCATCCTCACATAAGTCCTGTCAATGCTCCTGACATCAATGGCATTGTAGTGCTCCCTTCCGGTGGAGACCATGGAGGAAAAACGCTCACTCCAATCGTTATCGAGCTCTGCATTAAAGATGAATCCTCCATTTTCTTCAGACTTCTCTTCTTTAAGTGGGAAGATAGTAACAAAACCTGTGGCCGGATCAACGGAAAAACTCAGGTACCTAAGGGAATATTTGGTCCAAGTATGACGATAACCAGCCCCCAGGACAAAATAGGTTGTTTTGGAAAAATCTCTTCTCCAATATAGGCTTCCAGACACTGTTTGGACCTTGGAAGCATGTCGGTAATCTGCATCGTTATAGTTCAAGAAAAGCCCAAGGATATCTTTTGGATCGACTGCAACCGCTGGATTGAGATATGCTTGCCACAGGTCACGATCAGGATAAGGGCCATCGGGATAGTTGTCGAAGCTGGGTCCTCCCCCTATGGTGAGCGAGGTGGTATCGCTCAGGACATATTTCCCCGATGCATCAAAGCCATAACGGTACCTGGTCCTTCTAAGTCCAGGCTGGCCAGCTGCAGTCAGCTCCTCTTCCAAGGTTTCGTCCTTGGAAAAGCTGGCATCTAAAGTAGTACTGAATCTTTTACTCCAGATCCTTTGCAGTAAGGCGTGATTATCAGTATTGACAGTATCCAACTGGGAATTATCAAAATATTTTTCCCCTATTACCATGGACCCGATAGAGAATAGGGTCTTTTCAGTCTTGCCTTTAATGATCACTTCAGGCCTAATACGTGCAATGAAATCATCCAGTTTATATCTATGGGAAAAGAGGACGTTATCATTGTATTCTATTCTCCCCCTCATAGAGGGCGTGAATGACCAGTCAGCGGACTCGGTAGGCCGTATCCAGTAAAAGAATAGAAAAAAACAGGAGAGCCAGATCAAATATAACGTGGAGTATGTACGACTTGAAGAGACGAAAAAACTTACTTTATGGCACCAGGATAACATCTCCCCTCTCTAATAGGATGTCTTGCCCCAATTTCTTCCCATGTTTTACCTCACTGTAGTCAAAAGGCAACTTAATCACCTTGTCTCCCTCATACCGTATGATGGAAATACTGTCTTCGTCGGCAAATGTCGTCAACCCCCCAGCCAAGGCAAGGGCCTGAAGAACGCTCAGCCTCCTGGAAACATTAAACATCCCTGGCTTTGCAACCTTCCCTATAACATAATACTGAAGACTTCCAAGCTTAGAGACGATTACTGTGGCACTTGCCTCAGGTATGTAGGCTCGGATCTTCTTCTCCACCAGTGCCTTGACCTGGGCCGTGGTTTTACCTGCCACAGTGAGATCTCCAATAAGAGGAAAGGATACCTTCCCATCAGGCCTTACTACAAGCTGCCTTGATAGATCTTGTTCTCCCCAGATCGAGATCTCCAGGACATCTGCTGGCGCAATAATGTAGTCACCTGCATGGCAATTATTAGGCAATACAAAGCCCACAGCACAAAAAATACAAATCAATAAGAAAAATAAGCTGATCTCTTGTCTCATCAATCTTTCTCCCTCCATCAATGCCTTTAACTAAGAACTATACACTTCAATCGCATGGTTAACATGCATCTGATCCCCCTGTATTTTCACCTACAAGTGCGGTCCAATTCGTGATAAGCCTCAGACAATTGAAGTGAATAACCCGGGTTTAAAGATAACCCCAACCCCTCAATGCCACCAGTGCACAAATCAATAAAACCGCCAAGGTCGGCCATTTCCAGTTTCCTCTCAGTTCTCCTACCAATATTTCAAAAGTGAAAAACAGGATGATGATCTTGGAGGCCAAGAGGCCTAATTGGCTATTTTGTATCTGTTTGTCAGGAATCATTGATAATACTAAGACAAAAAGAAGGATAAGGAAATCCAGCGGAGTAAACATAAACCCTTTTTGTCGCCTTGTAAATCTTAAGGTCATTATGGCCCAAAAAGCTGTGATCAGAAAGGAGATATCATAGAGAAATGATAATTGTTCATCGAACCATGCAACAGTATCAATTTCCCCAAGATATAAAACGAAAGGCCCAAATAGATAAACTATTAGTCTAACGATAATTCTCGGTTGGATCTTTTTATAGAACAAAGACACAACAAGCAAACTTGCTGATATAACGGCATAAAAAGCAAGGCTTAAAGGAATCTTGGCTGGCAAAAAGACCATGAGCAAAAATATTACCAACATGCTCGCTTTCATAGAACTGAAACAGACCCTTATAAGCAATCCCTTTTCCTTGAGCTTTCTGAGCCATTCTTTAAGCCCGTTATCTATAATACTATGACGTCCAAATCTGAAATTGCATTTTTCTGCAATTGCAAAAGCAACAAGCAGCACATTAAAGATCAATAGATAAATCGCTATAAGCAGGGTATCAGACAATGATCTACAAAACACGGCAAAAATGACGAAGATCGATTGAACCATATATATGGTAAACACGGCCTCGGAATGGTACATTCCCAATTTGATTAGCTTGTGATGGATGTGGTTCTTGTCAGGCATGAAAAGGGACTTGCCTTCAGCGAGGCGTTGAAAGATCACGGTCACAGTATCGATTATAGGGATGCCAAAAAGGAAAAGTGGCAGGACTGGATTCAGAGAAAAGCTTTGTTGTGTAAGGCTGATAGCAAGCACTATTCCAGAAAATCCCAATAGTTGGCTGCCACCATCACCCATGAATATGGTGGCAGGATGTGTATTGAATCTCAGAAAACCAAATATTGCACCTGCCATAGCACTTGCCAGATACAATATCGTAGGCATACCAGATACATGTGCAAGATATGCAATGGCTGCAAAGGCCATAAGGCATATCCCTGCTGCCAGACCGTCTAACCCATCAGCTAGGTTAATGGCATTTGTGACTCCCACTATCATCAAGAGAGTCAATACAACTGAGCCTCCGTCAGTCAGGCATAGACTACAGGGCAAGATGTTCCCAAGAGTGACGATTCTCACCTTGCCATAAAAGATTACAATCAAGGCAGCAACAACCTGCCCAGCAAATTTGATCCTGTAATCAAGGCCAGCAAGATCATCTATAAGGCCAAAAATGATTATTATTCCAGCAGAAAGGAGAAAGGCCTCCAAGAAAATATTCTTGGGCATAAATATGGCAGCAGATAAAAAAACCCCTGCTGCCATTGCCATCCCTCCCACACGGGGCACTGGATATTTGTGAATCTTGCGGGAGTCAGGTATATCCAGGGCGTGAAATCGGATAGCCAGGGCAGAAAAAAGAGGCACCAATGATATTGTTATGAAAAGAGAAAAGAATAGGCTGGTTATCAATATCGACATGATGGAATTGGCTAAGGTCTAACTCATCTTTAACAGTAAGCAAGAAAAATTATAGTAATTTCAGTTGGTTTTTGGCGCACTTCTCCTGTCTGGCACTACACCTTCTTTTTCTGGGTTTGGCAGCAGGCCTTTGGCCTTCGTTCAGGGGGCGTATCACCGGAGGAATAGCAACCCCAACTGCCTGAAACACCTTGCCACATACACCTTTGCATTCGGTTCTGACTGCTATCTTGCTGCCTGCAGAAGTAATCTCTACTTCTTGGAGAGATTCAAGATCTTGGCATATATCCGACCATTCAAAAAAATACCCCTTGGCATTAAGACGATTTTCCAACTCCTTGCGGAGCATCAGGGCAAGAAAACTGCAAAACACATGGCCCCGTATGGTCTCATCTCTTCTGTGATATATAGGACGAGTTTCAAGCACACTTTTGATGTCACGAAACACCTTCTCCACCCGCCAAAGCTCTTTGTACTTAAGAGCAACCTCAGAAGCCGAAAGCGATGAAAGACTTGTCGTCAAGACCCATTTGCCGTCATAGCAGGCTTCTGCTTTCACCTTGTGCTTGTCTATCTCAAAGCCTTCCTTTTTGGACTTTAGATATTTCCTGTAGCCGCGGTTACCTACCAGTGTCTTGCTCCCCTTGGACAAGGCCTGCTCAAGACTCTCTACAAGCGTTTGGCGAACTAGGGCATCCCTCTTTGCCTGCTCCTCATTGAAACACACTATGTACCTCTGACCCGCCTTAAAGCACTCCTTCACCTTGAGGGTCCAGGCCTTCCTGTATGTCCTGCTTACATTGACCTCCTGCCATCTGCCACCTCGCTTCAGGATGTCATTATAGACATCCTTCACCTTCCTCATCTTGACACCAAGAATATAATCTATGCCAGAGGCCTCAAGGGCCTCCATGTTCTCACGGCTTACCATCCCTCTATCTGCTACTATGCAGAACTGCTTCACCATGCCAAATCTCTTTCTTAGACGCTCAGCTACAGGCTTAAGTGCCTTTACATCAACATAAGAACCTGGCCACAACTCACAGCATACCGGCCTGCCATGGTTATCTATAACTGCACCTACCACCATCTGCTTTAGATCAGGCCTGTTATCCTTGCTATGTCCATATTCACCCAGCTCATGACCTCCCTGTCCCTCAAAACTCAATGACGTGGTGTCAAAAAACACTATCTCAAGACCAGTAAAAAGATCCCTGGTTCTATTGAATATCTTCTCTTCGATCTCGTCCTTAACATACCTACCTGTCTCTATCTCCTCACCAAGCCACCACATGGCACGATAGAGATGATGAAGATCCAGACCTTCTACGCCAGAAAAACGAAAATCCCTCCTCCATTTCTCTGCTGATCTGTCTGAACCACCTGAAAATAGCCTGTGCATCACCGTAAGAAATATGGCCCTTTCCACATCAAACTCAAACTTCCTGCCCTCAAGAGCCTTCCTTATCACGTCTCCTATACCAAGCTCTCTCCACAGACGCTCAAATATCAAACCAGGACCAATGCGTACAGCATCTGCGCTCACATCCTCTTTGCCTGTCAATATAAGAAGTGCCCTATGATCAAAACGAGACAAAGAGGCAATCAAGGAGTCAATGACCCCTTCATCCTGACATTCCTCTACTTTCCCAAGGGTACCGATAACCTTCTGCCGCGGTCTGCCTTTTTCATCCCTGTACGATCTTACTATCTGCAGATATCGGTTCCTGCCAGATTTTTTGGTTCTGATATACATAGGGTCTCCTTCGTATTGAAGTCCCTACAATAATACCCTATTACACCATCTAATACAAGAAAATTTTTGTTTATATCATCATATTTATGGCACTACATTAACTCCGACCTCCAAAACCACCCACTGAAATCATTGAACCTTTTTGCTAAAATCCTCCAATTCCTGTACCCTGCTGTAAAAGATGAGTCTTGGCAACGTCCTTGTTGATACCTGCAAGCCCCCTTGCAAGCCCTATCCCAAGAATCGCTCCAACAAGGGTATGGG
>Ga0256833_1001200_pt1 | contig 19309 bp, 18 predicted proteins | sample 356284metaG_FD_190535 | JGI IMG/M metagenome (GOLD analysis project Ga0256833, IMG submission 190535) | Hydrothermal vent microbial communities from Mid Atlantic Ridge, Atlantic Ocean - 356-284 | ecosystem: Environmental > Aquatic > Marine > Hydrothermal vents | place: Atlantic Ocean: Mid... | reverse complement strand
CCGTTCACAACGTGACCCCTCGCTGAAGGCAATCCGAACCACGCGGATTTAAAGGCCTGAGCGCTTAACCTTCGCAACCGCCTTCTTGCCTTCGCCCATGCCGATGCGAAGGGCCTCCTTGTTCAGTTCAGCGCTCCAGGGGGGCACCCGCTTGAGAACGGCCTCCGTCAGGGAAGACTCCTTGACCACCCCGGAAATCTCCGCTATCGCGCCGATGGCGATGATGTTTGCCACGAAGACCTTGCCCAGTTTTTCCTTCGCCAACCGGGTAAAGGGGATCTGGTAGGCCTGGTTGGTGGGCACCTGGTGCACTAGCGAGCTGTCCACGATAAGAATCCCGTCCTTCTTGAGATCGAGGTAATACTCGTCACACGATTTCTGGGTCATGGAGAGAAGAAGGTCGAGCCGGGTGGCCTTGGGATAGTAGATGGTCTCATCACTGATAATGACCTCCGACTTGCTCGCGCCGCCCCTTGCCTCGGGACCATAGCTCTGGGTTTGAACGACGTTTTTCCCGTCGTAGATCCCGGCGGCTTCCGCCAGGATGATCCCAATCAAGATGAGTCCCTGACCCCCGGAACCGGATAGTCTGACTTCATAACGCATACATTTTCTCCTTTATGCCAGGCCCTTGGCTCGCGCCCTTACCTTTTCGTATTCTTCCTCGTAAACAGGCAGGTCTTTGTCCACGAGGACACCCGTAATGATTTTCCCTTCCAGCTCTTCAGGGGACATCTTGGCGGCCTTATCGACGGGAACGGCGTTGTCCCGCTGCCACTTCAGCATGTCGACGGCCGAACCCAGCTTGTTCTGCCGCCCGTACTGGGTATGGCAGTGGGTGATGACCTCCACCACGCTGAAGCCCTTCTTCAGGATGGCCCGCTCGATGAGGGTATCCAACAGCTTGGCGTTGTAGACCGTCTGCCTGCCCACGAAGACTGCGCCCGCGGTCACGGCCAGTTCGGAAATTTTGAAGGCTTGCTCGATGCTGTTGTACACGGCCGTCGAGGCGCGCATCCCGTAAGGCGTGGTGGGTGAATACTGCCCACCGGTCATGCCGTAGATGCTGTTGTTGAGGATGATGGCCGTGATATCGATGTTGCGCCGGGCCGCGTGGATGAAGTGGTTTCCCCCGATGGCCATACTGTCGCCGTCTCCCATAATGGCGATCACGTTCAGGGAGGGGTTGGCCAATTTCACCCCGGTCGCGTAGGTCAGGGCACGTCCGTGGGTCGTGTGAAGGGTATTGAAGTCCACGTAAACGGGAAGCCGGCCCGAACAGCCGATTCCGGAGACCAGGACGATTTCGTCCTTGGAAAATTTCGTCTTGTCTATGGCGCGAATGAGGGAACCCAGGAGGATTCCGTTACCGCAGCCAGGACACCAAACGTGGGGAAACTTCTTGTCGTGCCGAAGGTAGTTGTGAATCAAACGCGTATATTCAGGCATCAGTAAACCTCCTTGAGTTTTCGCAGGATGTCATCCGGGGTGATGACCTGTCCGTCCACGCGATTTAAGGTGACAATCCGTGCATAACCCTGGTCCACCCGCTTGACCTCTCGGGAATACTGGCCCATGTTCATCTCCGGGACGATGACGGCACGAACGTTCTTAAGGATGTCTTCCACCGCCTGCCGCATAAAGGGCCAGAGGGTAATGGGACGGAAGACGCCAACCTTTAGGCCCTTTTCCCGGGCGAGCAGGGCGGCCTGTTTCGCCGACCGGGCGACAGAACTGTAGGCGATGACGGCAACCTCGGCATCGTCCATGAGGAAATATTCTCCCTCCTGGATATAGCTGAGGCCCTTGTCGATCTTCCTGTGGAGCCGCCGTATGAACGCGTCCACCTCGTCCGGACGGGAGGTGGGAAACCCCCGCACGTCGTGAACCAGCCCCGTCACATGGTAGCGGTATCCATCCCCGAAGGCCGACATGGGAGGCACCCCGATGCTGTTGTCCTCGTAGGGGATGTACCAGTCTGGCGGGACATTGGGACGCACCCTGTCGATGATTTCAAGGGTTTCCGGGTCCGGAAGGGTTATCTTCTCCCGCATGTGGGCCGTAACCTCGTCTGTCGTCAGGATCACGGGTACCCGATAGCGTTCGGAAAGATTGAAGGCCTTGATGGTGACGTAGAAGCATTCCTCCACAGAGTGGGGGCAGAGGACGATGATGGGATGATCCCCGTGGGTTCCCCAGCGGCTCTGCATGATGTCTCCCTGGGCGGGGTTCGTGGGAAGTCCCGTGCTGGGTCCCCCCCGCATGACGTTGACGACCACGCAGGGAACTTCTGTGATACAGGCGAAGCCGAGGTTTTCCTGCATGAGGGAAAACCCCGGGCCGCTCGTGGCAGTCATGGCCTTGACCCCGGTCAGAGAGGCTCCGATGATAGCCCCCATGCTCCCGATTTCATCCTCCATTTGGACGAAGGTCCCGTCCACGATGGGCATTTTGACCGACATCCCCTCGGCAATCTCCGTGGCGGGGGTAATGGGATACCCCGCAAAGAACCGGCATCCCGCCGCGATGGCCCCTTCCACGATGGCCTCGTTGCCTTGGAGCAGAAGCGGTTGTTTTCCCTTAGACATGGCTGATTCCCCCCTTTCCCGCGTTCAAGCGGTCTTCCGTAATGACCGTGATGGCGAAATCGGGGCATCTCAGCTCGCACTGCATGCAGGCGATGCAGGCCTCGAGGTTCTTGGCATAGGCGTGACCGTCCTCGTCGTGGGCAAGAACCCCTTTGGGACAAAAAGCCACGCAGATGCCGCACCCTTTGCACCAGGCCTTGAAAACGTCAATGGCAACCGTTTTCCGGCGTTTGGCGGTGGATTTCGCGGGTTTTTTCTCTTTTGTTTGTTTGGCTTCTTTTGCCATAGATTCCCCCTAAATGGCAGTGATTACAGGGTTGATGTTCATCGCCACCTCCGGCGAAGATCAGGCGTCACGGGAAACGTCTCCTTTCGGTACGCAATGCGTCCAGATGGTTTCAGGCGCGGCGCGCGCGGGGCCACCATCTTGACAGAAGGTGAAGCTGGAAACGGATTTCCCGCGTGAAGGTGGTATAATGTGTTCATCGGATACATATTCTTAAATGAAGAAGCAACAACTCCGCACGCGTTCTCTAATGAACGATGTTGTTTGCGGCCGGGGACATTTCCTCCTGACAACCCGTTAATTATATCGGCCTTGCACTGGACGCATACACGATGAAGGTCGATTGCGGCGTTTTTATGGCACATTTGGATGACCATGTCAAGCCGGGGTGTGCCGACGGCCCAACCCAAGAGCTAATAACCGCGGAGCTTGGATATTGTCGTGTCGCGTATTGCCTTTCTACGGGAAGTTTGGATATAGTAAACTTTGAAGGAGATACGGCATGATTCCCATCAAGGATGACAACCCGACGGAATTGACCCCCTACGTCACCCTCGCACTCATCACTGTGAATGTCCTCGTCTTTATCTACCAACTCTCCCTCGGCCCCAGGGGCAACCAGGCGCTTGTCCTCAGGATGGGGATCATCCCCTACGAATTCACCCACGCCGTCGATATTCCACCTTACGCGTCCCATCCCCTCGTCTTCAACCTCTTCGCCGCCATGTTCATGCACGGGGGAATCCTGCACCTCCTGGGAAATATGCTCTACCTCTGGATCTTCGGCAACAACGTGGAAGACGCCATGGGGCATATTCGGTTCATCATCTTCTACCTCCTAACGGGAGTCATGGCGAGCGCGGTTCATATCGTCCTGATGCCCAACGCCACCATGCCCATGATCGGGGCGAGCGGTGCCATCTCGGGGGTCCTCGGCGCCTATTTCGTCCTCTATCCCTGGGCACGGGTTCATACCCTTATTATCCTCATTTTTTTCGTCACCGTCATACAGGTGCCGGCCATGGTCATCCTCGGCTTCTGGTTCGTCTTCCAATTACTCAGTGTCTTCAGCAAAAGCAATGTAGCCTGGTTCGCCCACATCGGCGGGTTTCTCTCGGGGATGGCCCTCGTCCGGTTCTTCCTGAGGCGGAAGTTCCGGTTTCACGGCTCCGTCTTCCGGAAAGCTTGAGGCAAAGGCCGCGCGAATCCGCTGTTTCAATGTATCCAGCCTTTCCTTCGTGATTTCGTCTCCCCCGCAGGGAAGAAGGATGTTGTTGTGGGTCAGGGGCTCCGTCGCGAGGGGGTAGGGAGAGGCCTTCACCGCCTCGTTCCAGAGCGGAGTCCAGGGGATGGGGGAATACTCTGCAAGCGACGGGCGCACACCCCGCGCGAGGACGGCGGCAACACTTGCCTCGATCTCTGAATAGCTCTGGCCCGGAAGCCCGGCCAGGAGATAGACCTTGATATCCTCGCGGCTGAATCCGGCCCTAACGAGGCAATCGAGGGCGCGGTCAAACTCGGCAAGGGTCACCTTGGAACCGAGGCGCCGCATCCGTTCCGGGCTGACGGTTTCCAGGCTGAGCCGGAGGGTGACAAACCCCGCGTCTTTCAAGCGGTCGGCGATCTTGCGGGTGATGAGCCGGATATGGATGCCGTTGGGGGTGTGAAAACGCAGGCGCAGACCCTTTCCCCGGAGATTTTCGAGGAGAGGCAGGAGGCGTGAGGAGGCATTGACAAGCAGGGCGTCGTCAAAAAATGCGAAATCACGTATCCCGTAAAGATCATGCAGACGAACGATGTCGCGGGCAAGGCTCTGGACGGGTTCTTCCGAAAACCCGGGGAAGAGGAGATGAGAGGCACAGTAGGGACATTGGAACGGGCATCCGTGGCTGGTACGGACACAGAGAAAATGGTGGGTTTTGTAACCCTCCCAGAATGGAAGCCCGGTCGTTTCCAACCGCGCGGGCGGAGGGGATCCCAGGAGGTCTGTAATTTCTTCCAGGTGTTTTCGGGCAAAGGGGCCCTCGATGACTCTATCGGGCCTGCCAACTTCCTGGGCGTGCCTTGGGATAAGGGTGGCGTAGATTCCTCCCAGCCATACGGGCGTTTTCGGGAAATGATCTTTCAGGATCTCTATGGTTTCGCGAACCCCAGGATACCAGTAGGTCATGATAGAGGTAACGAGAATCAGGTCTGGTTTGGGGATTGACGCCAAGTGCGTGCGGAATTCCCCCGGGGAAATGCCGTAACGGCAGAATTTCCTGGGGATGTGGGCGAGAATCGGTGGTTTTGCCACCGGCGTCCGCCGCAATTTCCCCGTTCCGTAGGGGCCAATCTTTCCCCTGTAGCCCTTTCCATTGCCGAAATTTTCCGCGTCCACGCAATCGATGAGGGTAACCTGGAACCCCGCGTCCCGCAGCATCCCTCCAATCTCGAGAAGCCCCAGGGGCCGCGCCCAGAGATTATAGGCCGCGAAGTCTGTAATCCAGGGGTTGATTAAAAGGATATGTGGACATCTGGATTGTTTCACGTGAAACAATTTCTACTTGCCGACGCAGAAGGTCCGAAAGATGTTGGAGAGAATGTCCCCATCGCCGGAGGCGCCTGTTATGGCCTCCAGGGCGCGTTTGGCCTCCCATGCGTCCTGGGCAAGGAAAACCTCTTCCGTCCCCTGGCGTATTCCTTCATCGAGACGCCCCAGGGCGGTTTTTGCCTTTTCAAGAAGCTGATAGTGGCGCTGGTTGATGGGGATGAGGGAGGAAACATCACGGGTGAGGGCGGTGTTTTGGAGCTTTTCCAGGAGAAGGCTGGTCATGGCCTCCCAGTTTTCCCCGGTCTTCGCCGAGACTTCAACGACCGGGGCGGGAGCCGGCAGAAGGGGACGGATTGCCTCGGGGGAGAGAACCCGAGGCAGATCACACTTATTGAGGACCACGAGGGTTTTTTCCACCTCCATCTGGCGCAGGTGCTGGGCCTCCTCATCGTCTAAGGGACGGGCTGCGTCTAAGACGAAGAGCACGATATCCGCCTGTCGTTTCTTTTGGAGAGAGCGGACGGCGCCCAACTTCTCGATGGGATCATCCGTTTCCCTGAGGCCCGCCGTGTCCACGACGCGGAAGGGGATCCCCTGGATGAGCGTGCCCTCCTCGAGAAAATCCCGCGTAGTTCCGGGTATTTCCGTTACGATGGCACGATCCCGTCCGATGAAACGATTGAGAATGCTCGATTTTCCCACGTTGGGTGGACCAATGATGACCACCTCGAATCCATCACGGATCATCTGACAGGTGGCAAACCCTTCCATAAGCCGAGCGATGTCGTGAATAAGGGCGGGGGCGTTTTCAGACCACAGGGCCTGCCAGGTAGGGGTAAAATCCATGCCCGTATCCTCGGAGAAATCCAGGTCAGCCTCCATGTAGGTGAGGATCATGTCCAGGGTTTCTATCAGGGGGGTTACAGCCCGGCGGATTTCCCCGCGGAGCTGTTTCTGGGCCATCCGGAGCGCGGCCTCGGACTGTGCCTGAATGACCTCCATGACGCCCTCAGCCTGACTCAGGTCGATACGGCCGTTCAAATATGCGCGAAGGGTAAATTCCCCTGGACCGGCCAGGCGCGCCCCATGCGCGAGAAGGAGTTTCAGTATGCGTTCAAGGACGACCCTTCCGCTGTGGCACTGGATCTCAGTCATGTCCTCGCGGGTGTAGGTATGGGGGGCTGCCATGAGAACGGTGAAGACTTCGTCGATGACCTCTCCGCTGGCGGGATCCATGATGTCTCCCAATACCATCTGCCGGTGTTTCAGGATAGCCTTGTGGGACCGGGGGGAAAAGACCTTGCGCGTAATGGCGTGGGCGTCGGGACCCGATAGACGAAGAATCCCGATCCCTCCCATGCCGACGGGCGTGCTGATGGCGGCGATGGTATGGGTGAGGTCTAACCCTTCAAAAAGGGTCATGGAGAGGGTTCTCCCTTAGTTGCGGGGCTCCGAGGGGGACCTCCGGGAGGGGATGATGACCACCCGCTTGAGGAGGCCGTTTCCCGTGCTTTTTGTCTGGATGTCCTTGTCTTCCCTCAGCGCCATGTGAACGGTCTTGCGGTCCTTGGCGCTCAAGGGGACCAGTGACACGGGTTTCCGGGTCTTCTTGGCCTTCTCGCTCATGCGCATGGCCAGCTGGGTCAGGTTTTCTTCCCGCTTTTTTCGGTAGTTTTCCGTGTCAACGTGGATATGGCAGTCCCCTGAGAATTTCCGGTTCGTAATCTTGTTGACCAGATGCTGAAAGGCGTCCAGGGTGGCGCCGTGCTTGCCGATGAGCAGACCGGTACCGTCTCCGATTATATCGAGGAAGACATGGATGATCCCATCCTCCATGACCAGGCGTTCCTTGATCTCCACGACGGCCTCGATACCCATGTGACCCAGGATGGCAGCCAGGGTTTTCTTGGCAGTGTCCGCCACCGTCTCTGGTGTCTTGGCCATAGCGCGTATCTTTACCCTTTTGCCCATGCCGATGCCAATGAAGCTTCTATCCGTTTCTTCAAGCACCTCGTAAACAAGGTCTTCTTTGGAAACATCCAAATCGTTGGCGGCCTTTTCCAGCGCGTTTTCGACGGATTTGCCTTCTTTCTCGATTATATCTGCCATCTTCTCTTATCTCCCGTGAGCCAGCTTTCGGTTAGTGTAGAACTGCTGTCCTATGGAAAGAACGTTGTTCACCAGCCAGTAGATGACCAATCCCGAGGGGAAGTTCAGGAACATGAAGGTAAAGACGATGGGCATAATGAGCATCATCTTCGCCATCTTCGGGTCTCCCGTGGAGGGGGTCATCTTTTGCTGGATAAGCATGGTCAGCCCCATGATAATGGGGGTGATATAGTAAGGATCCTTGGCGGAAAGGTCCTGGATCCACCAGAAAAAGGGGGCATGGCGCAACTCGACGGAGTCGAGCAGTGCCTTGTAGAGGGCGAAAAAGACGGGAATCTGCAGGAGCATGGGGAGACATCCCCCCAGGGGGTTGACCTTGTGCTGCTTGTAGAGTCGCATCATCTCCTGGTTCAGGCGTTCCTTGTCGTCCTTATACTTTTCACGCAGTTTCTGCATGAGGGGCTGGATCTTCTGCATGTCCGCCATCGACTTGTAGCTCTTGTGGGTCAGGGGCCAGAAGATTATCTTGATGAGGATGGTCAGGAGAATGATATCGATGCCGTAGTTGTGGGTATACCTGTTGCTCCAGTTCAAAAATTGCATGAGAGGGCGGGCAATGATGCCGAACCAGCCGTAGTCTATAACCTTTTCCGCGTCCTTCCCGAACTTTTTCAGGTTTGCCAGGAGCTTGGGACCGTTGTAGAGACGGAACTTGTAATGCTGGGCTTGGCCCGGGTCGATAACCACCGCTGTGGCCGTGATGTCCGCGTCGAGAGTCTTGTCCTTGCCAGAGAGAATCACCTGATTGAAGACCTGGCTCTCCGGGGCGGCAAGGGTGACAAAATACTTTTCGCTGAGGGCCGCCCACCCAATCTTTCCCTCCACGGTAACGGGTTTCTCTATCTTCTTGAGTTTTTTCCGGTAAACGCTGCTGCCCTTCAGGATGTCCGCAGAGTAGTCCTGTTGGCCGTACTTGCTTTTCTCCTTGATCCTGGAGGGCTTGTTGATGAGGGAGAGGATAGTGTTCCCCACCAGCTTTTCGTTCGTGCCGTTCTCGATGTTCCACTCCAGATCGGCCTCGTATTTGCCCGGGAAGAAGGTGTAGCGCTTGGTGAAGCGAATGCCGTCCTTCGTCCCCGTGAAGGTGAGGACGGCCGGGGAATCGCCGGGCTTCAGGGTGATCTCCTCCCGGTCGGCGCGCATGGGGAGGGTATCCGTCACGGGGGATTTGCTCCGGGCGAAAGTGCCCTTGTAGGGAAGGTCGGGAATCGAGGCGCGAATCAGCTCGATGGGTTTTCCCTTGGGCCCCATGACGTCCTTGTATTTCTTCAGTTTCCAGGAGACCAGCCGTCCTCCCAGGGAGGTGAAGACAGCGGTGTAGAGGGGAGTCTGAACGCGGATGGGCTTGAGGTTTTTAATATCGACCTTGACGGTTTCGGCCTTCAAGGGAGCGGCCTTGGCGGGCTTGGCGGCGGGTTTCGTTTCCGCCAGCGACGGCGTTTTCTCTTTTTTTACCGCCTGCTTTTGCGCCTTGTTCTTGGCGGCCGGGTTTGGTTTGGGAGGCGGAAAGAGCCGGTTATAGAGGAGCAGGACGATAAAGGTTAGAGCGATAAAAAGTATCAGACGTTTTTCCATGTGTGTGCCTCATCATGTGATTAGGGAACGGGATCGTACCCGCCGGGATGGAAGGGATGGCAGCGCAGGACACGCCGAATCGCGAGGTAACTCCCATGAAACAGGCCGTGGCGCTGAATGGCTTCAATGGCGTACTGGGAACACGTCGGTGTGTACCTGCATGAGGGGGGCAGGAACGGCGAGACGAGTTCGTGGTAGAAGGTGAGTCCCCAGACGATAATCTTTTTAATCATTCGCTCGCGTTGCTTCTCCCGCGTCGCGGATTCGTAAATCTGGTAACGGCATCCATGAAGTATTTTTCCGCTTCTTTGAAGGTCGGGGGCGTGGGCCGTCGTTTTCGAATGATGATGACGTCCCTGGGGGGCTGGATCGCGCGCTTGTTCTTTCGGAATGCCTCCCGAAGGACCCGCTTGACCCGGTTCCTGAAGACGGCGTTCCCATCCTTGCGCGTCACGACGATACCCAGGCGGCTGTATGGCAAGGGGGTGGGTTTGAAGACGAACTGATAGCCGCGCGTGTGCACGATCACTTCCTCGGGGTGCCGTTTCGTGAAATCCGACCTCTTGGTGATACGTTCTTGCTTCTTGAAGGTTTCTCTGTGAATCTTCATGAATTAGACGGCGAGTCGTTTTCTTCCCTTCGCCCGGCGCCGGTTAATCACGGCGCGTCCGGACCGGGTCCGCATCCTCACGAGAAACCCGTGGGTCCTTTTTCGCTTCGTATTGCTCGGTTGATACGTCCGTTTCATTGGTTTCCTCCTTTTTAGACAGCGAAGTTAATCACATCTGCGGGAAAGTGTCAAGTTACGCGGGATTTTCGCCGCCTTCTTCCGGTTCGAAGGGAACCCGGTATCCGCACTCTTTGATGGGACAGCTCTTGTAAACCTTTTTCCCCGCCTTCCTGATGACGAGATAGGGATTGTGGCATTCGGGACATTCCTCGGCCACGGGGCGGTTCCAGAGAGAGAACTTGCACTTGGGATACCGGCTGCAGCTGTAGAAAGTCCGACCCCGCCTGCTTCGCCGCTCCATCAATTCTCCCTTTCCGCATTCCGGGCAGGGAACGCCCGTGGACTGTGGTTTCTTCAGGGGACGGGTATTCCGGCACTCTGGGAAGCCCGAGCAGGCGAGAAAGGGACCGAAACGCCCCCGCTTGATGACCATGGGGCGGCCGCACTTCTCGCACTTCTCGTCCGTTTCCTGGGGCGGGACCTTCTCCTTTTCCTCCAGGGGACGGCGGTAACGGCAGTCCGGGAAACCGGAACAGGCGATGAACTTCCCGTATTTCCCGTAGCGGATGACCAGTTGCTTCCCGCATTCGGGACAGGTCTCGTCGATCTTCTCCGTCAGGATATCGGAGCGTTTCAGTTCCTCTTCCTTTTTCTTGACCAGAGGGTAAAAATCCTCCCAGAAGGCGCGAACCATTGGCTTCCATGTCATCTTCCCCTGGGCGATCTGGTCCAGCTTTTCCTCCATTTGTGCGGTGAACTGGGTGTCCACATAGTGGGAGAAGTGATTGACCAGAAGGTCGCTCACGATCATCCCTATCTCCTGGGGGACGAAGGCCTTTCGTATGAGGCGGGCGTAGTCCCGGCTCCGGAGGGTCTGGAGGACCGAGGCGTAGGTTGAGGGGCGGCCGATGCCGTATCCCTCCAGGGTCTTGATGAGTGAGGCCTCCGTGTAACGGGGTGGCGGCTGGGTGAAGTGCTGGAGGGGTTTTATCTCCTCGAGAACGAGGGATTCCCCTTCTTCGAGGGAGGGCAGCAAGGTCTCCTTGGGGATTTCGTTCGCTACCTTCAAGTATCCCGGAAAGACCAGCAGGCTTCCCGACGCCTTGAAGCGGGCGGCGCCATCAGCGGCGTCGATGAGAACCGTCTGGGTGTCCCACTGGGCCGGGGCCATCTGGGAGGCGATGGTCCGGTTCCAGATGAGCCGGTAGAGATCCAGCAACTGGGGCGACAGGACGGACCGCAACTGATCGGGCGTGCGCCTGAGGTCGGTGGGCCGGATGGCCTCGTGGGCCTCCTGGGCGTTTTTCACCTTGTTCTTGTAGACCCGGGCCCTGGGAAGGGCGTAGTCCTCCCCGAAACGTTCCCGGATGATCGCCCTCGCGTCGCGCAAGGCCTGCTTCGCCAGGTGGACGCTGTCCGTCCGCATGTAGGTGATGAGACCCACGGGGCCCTGCCCGATATCGATACCCTCGTAAAGCTGTTGGGCGAAGCGCATGGTGCGGGAGGGCGAGAGGTTCAGCTTCCGGGAGGCCTCCTGCTGGAGGGTGCTGGTGATGAAGGGGGGCGGGGGCGTCTTGCGGCTCGTCTTGTGTGTGATCGCCTGGATGGCGTATCTCTTCCCGCGCAGGGCGGCGGCCATCTCCTCGGCCTTGTCGCCCGTCTTGATATCGTATTTCTTCAGCTTTTCACCCTTGTAGGCGACGAGTTCCGCCTCGAAGGGGGCGCCCTCTCCCTGCCCCCTGAACCTGGCCTGGATCGACCAGAATTCCTTCGGCGTGAAGGCCTGGATCTCCTTCTCCCGCTCGCAGATGAGTCGCAGCGCCACCGACTGGACGCGTCCCGCGGAGAGCCCCGTCCGGACCTTCTTCCATAGGAGGGGACTCAGGGTGAAACCGTAGAGGTAATCGAGGACCACGCGGGCCTGCTGGGCGTCCACCAGGGGGATGAGGATATCCCGGGGCTCCTTGATGGCCGCCTGGATGGCCTCTTTCGTGATCTCGTGGAAGACGATGCGGCGGATATCAAGGTCCCGTTTCCCGCCGTTTCCATCCAGGTCCAGGACCTTGAGCAGGTGGTAGGAGATGGCCTCTCCCTCCCGGTCCATGTCGCTGGCCAGGTAGAGGGTGTCCACGGCCGAAAGGGCCTTCTTGATGCGGTCGATGTGCTTCTTCTTTTCCGGGATAACCTCGTATTTCGGTTCGAAGTCGCGTTCCACGTCCACCGAGCCCTGCTTGCTGGGCAGAGCGCGGACGTGGCCGTATGTGGCGAGAATCTTGAAATCCTTTCCGAGGAACCGTCCGAGGGTCTTGGCCTTCGTCGGGGATTCCACCACCACCAAGGCTTTTTTCATCGGTTGTCTCCCATGTTGATATGCTTGCGCGCGAAACACTGTCCCGGAAGCCGGACGATGTGCCCCGCAATCTCCATGGCGAGGAGGGTGGGCAGGGCGTCCTTGGGATCCGTTTCACTGAGTTGACAGAGCTGGTCGATCTGAACGGGGTCGGCGCCGAGACATGCGTAGAGGCGCGCGGAAAGCCCAGTCAGTTTGGGGGGCGCGGGTTTGGATGCGGTGTCCCCCGCCTGAAGCGGGAGAAACAGTTCCTCCAGGATATCGTTCACGTCCTCCACCAGCTTGGCCCCCTGCTTGATGAGGGCGTGACATCCCCGGCTCAGGGGAGATTCGGGAGGCCCAGGCAGAGCGAAGACCTCCCGGCCCTGCTCCAAGGCCAGGCGGGCCGTGATGAGCGAACCGCTCCGTCGGGTGGCCTGAATCACCACCACGCCTCTCGAAAGGCCGCTGATGATGCGGTTCCGCCGGGGAAAATTCCGGGGGGCGGGCGGCCGGTCGAAGGGGAATTCCGAGAGAACGCACCCCTGGACGGCGATTCTTTCGGAAAGATCTCTGTTTTCCGCCGGATAGAAATGGTTGAACCCGGAGCCCAGCACGCCGAGGGTGCGTCCCCCCGCCTTTATGGCGCCCTGGTGCGCCTGGGTGTCGATCCCCCGGGCCAGACCGCTCACGATGGTGATTCCCCGCTTCGCGAGGCTCATCGCCAGGCTCCTTGCGAGGCTTTTCCCCCGGTAATCCGCCTGCCGGGAACCTACGATGGCAAGGGCCGACCGGTCTTCGGGGCGGTAGTCTCCCCTCATGTAGAGGACCGTCGGAGGGCTGTAGATCTCCCTGAGAGGAGAGGGATAGTCGGGATCGTCGATCGTTACGATGCGGATTTGGTGTTTCTCGGCCGCCTCACGTTCCGCCCGAATAACCTTCGCCAGATCGAGATCGGCGACCCGTCTCGCCGCCTTCGGCCGCAGGCCCGCGTTCCGTACGAGCCCCTCAGCGGATGGAAGATCTCCATGTTTTTCATGGTGGGCCTTCAGGGCGTCCAGTTGCTTCGGCAAAATACCGTCGATGGTGTTCAAGGCGATCAGGATCTCTTTCCAGGTCATCTGCTTGCGATTCTTCCCCTATCTCAAAAAACCAGGCTTTAATCACGAATTCGGGGACTTGTCAACGCCCTTCTCGCCCTTGGGCGGTGTTTTCCCCGGGGCCCCGCCCTTCTTGGGCGCGTATCCCATGGCCTTCAGCTCCTTGAAGACCTGAACGATCCAGCCCATGGCCCACTTCTTCCCCTTTTCCGCCGAGGCCGCCACCATGCGTTCCTTAGCGGCGAGGTAATGCCGGCCGGCGGGGGTTTCGTAGAAAGCGATCAAGTGTTTCAGGTCGTCCAGAGTGAGATTTTCCGCGTAGATGGAAACGAAGGAATCAAGGAGTTCACGGACATCGATACGCTTGTCGAGCTTTTTCCAGTAGGCCTCCGGCGCGTCGGGAAAGGACTCCTTCAGGGCGCCGATGATGCGGGCCTTCATCTCATTGGCCAGCTTGGCGCCGTTGGTCAGTTTCATCAACTTGAGGATCGCGGCCCGTTTTTGCGGGGTGACGGCCTTCTGCGCGAAGGCGGGGGCAAGCGCGAACAGGCAGAAAGATGCCGCCAGCATAAGACAAACGAGCCATTTCTTTTTCATGGTATCTCCATTAGTTTTGAGGTGAGCGATTGTTTTCTGCTTATGCCACGTTTTTTAGAGTGGGTCAATACAGGGATTACCAGACCCGGCAAAGCAGGCCTTTCAGGTAGGCCGCCTCGGGGAAAGAGAGGCGAACCGGGTGGTCGGGGCCCTGATGTAGACGGTGGAGAACCTGGACTGTCCGCCGGGCGTCCTTCGCCGCCCAGGAGAGGATACGTTCGAAGGCGGCCGCATCGATCCCCCCCGAACAGGAAAAGGTGACCAGGATCCCGCCGGGGGACAGGAGCTTCAGGGCCAGGAGGTTGATATCCTTGTAACCCCGGGCGGCCTTTTCACGCTGGGCCACGGTGGCCGCCAGCTTGGGGGGATCGAGGATGATCATGTCGAACCGGCGGCCCGCGTCCCGGAACGTCCGAAGCAGTTGAAAGACGTTATCCCGGATGGGGTTGTCTGGAACGCGAGAAAGGCCGTTCAGTGACAGGTTGCGCTGCCCCCGGGCCAGCGCGTCCCGGGAGGCATCCGCGCGAATCAGGGCCGCCGCGCCCGCGCGGGCGCAGTAGACGGAGAACCCCCCCGTGTAGGAGAAGGCATCCAGCACCTTTTTTCCGCCAGCGTAGCGGGCCGCAAGATCGCGGTTCTCCCGCTGGTCGAGGTAGAAGCCGGTCTTTTGGCCCCGCAAGGGGTCCACCAGAAACCGGAGCCCGTTTTCGAGGATCTCGATGGATTCCGGCGGGGGCTCACCAATCAGCAGCCCGACGCGCTGCGGGAGCCCCTCGCGCCGGCGGGACTGCCCGTCGTTCTTTTCCACGATCCCCCGGGCGGGAAGGGTCTCCATCAGGAATTCCGCGATGGCCGCTTTCAACTCTTCCATCCCGGGATTCAAGGTCTGCAGGACGAGAAAATCCCCGTAACGGTCCACGATGAGGCCCGGAAGCCCGTCCGACTCGGAATAGACGAGGCGGTAGGCGGTGAGGTCGGGATCCCTTTCCAGGAGTTCGCGGCCTTTGATAGCTCTTCGGAGCGCCCTTTTCCAGAAATCCGCTTGAAGCGGCGCGTTTCCCCACGCGACGAGTCGCACGGGAATCGTGGAGGCGGGATTGTAGAATCCCCACCCGAGGGTATTGCCCTTCCGGTCGGCGACGCGCACCAAGGCGCCCGTCCCGGGGTTTCCCCGGACGCCATCGATCGCCCCCGAGAGGATCCAGGGGTGGCGGAGGGCCAGGGACTTCTCCCTGCCGGCCTTCACGATCACGGTCTCTTTCACAGCGGCATCATACCACACTCCCCCCCGCGCCCAAAGGAATATTCCCTGGCAGGGTGGGCTTGACAAACACCGTTTCCGCTGATAGGTATGATGTATTAAACATAGTATGTATGGAGGAGCGAAAAGGAACAATAAGCCAAAAACTTTTTAACCGGGCGCGTCCCGGGAGGAGGAAGCGAGATGAAAAAGGGATCTTACCTTGGACTGATTGTCGTTTTGGCGTCTGTTTTTGTTCTTTTGGGGTGGAATCAGCCGTGCCGGGCGGGAAAGGTCATCGAGCTGAAACTGGCGCATTTCATGTCGCCCATGCATGTCCAGCACCGCAAGGCCTTTGTCCCCTTCGCGGAAAAGGTGGCGAAGCTGACCAACGGAAGGGTCAAGATCAAGATCTACCCGGGGGGGACCCTGGGAAATCCCAAGACCATGGTGGACGCCATCCGCACCGGGATCACCGATATCGGGTTCGTCCTGCCGGAATACATCCCGGGCCGTTTCAAGCGAAGCAGCGTGTTCGAGCTGCCTTTCATCTTCCACAGCGCCACGCATGTGACCGAGGTAACGTATGCCGTTTACAAGGATTACCTGGCGCCGGACTACAAGGATTTCAAGGTCCTGTGGTTTCTCTCCGCGCCTTTGACCCAGTTGATGACGGTAAAAAAGCCGGTCAAGTCCCTTGCGGACCTGAAGGGACTGCGAATTCGTTCCGCAAGCGCCACGGAGACAGAGGGACTGAAGCTTCTCGGGGCCAATCCCATCGGCATGCCCATCTCCGAGGTTTCCATATCGCTCCAGAAAGGGGTCATCGAGGGGGTCTTCACCCCGTTCGCCGCCCTCAAGGCCCACAAACTCATCGACATCGTGAAATACATGACGGAATTCGATTACAACGGCGCCCTCATGTGCGTCCTGATGAACAAGCGGAAGTGGGATTCCCTGCCCGATTTCGCCAAGAAGGCCATTGATCAGGTGGCAAACAAGGAATTTGGGATTGCGGCGGCAAAGGCCTTCGACGAGGAAGACGGGGAGAACGTGGCAGCGGCCAAGGCCAAAGGCATCAAGCTCTTTAAGCTTTCCGAGGCGGACAGGAAGGAAATGCGCAAGCGGTTGAGTCATATCTGGGAGAAGTGGGTCAAGAAAAACGCGGGCAGGTTCCCCGCACGGAAGATTCTTGACGCTACCCTCGCGGCGGCCAAGGCGAACCCGTAAGGGTTATCCAAAGGGACGGGCCCCGGTTCGCGGGCCCGTCTTCCGTTCAATCTCTTTCTGAGGGCACGCGATGCAAAGATTCGTTACGCGGTTCGAACAGGGCCTCTATTTCGTCACGCGGCACGTGGATAGGATCTCATGGGGTGTTCTGTTTCTTCTGATGCTCATGACGGTAACACAGGTCTTCCTGAGGAAGTTTACCAACCACGCGATCCTCGGCACGGTGGAGTTGACGGAGCTGGCCATGGCGTTCATCATCTTTTGTTCCCTCGCCGAGTGCCAAGTCCACGAGGGGCACATCAAGGTGGACCTGGTGGTCAGCCGGTTCAGCCCCCGGGCCCAGGCCTTCTTCGACATCCTGACCCAGGGGGCCTCCTTTTGCATCTTCACCCTCATGACCGTGGCCCTGTTCCGCCAGGCCGAAGAATTGAAGCGGGCGGGAGAGGTCACGGTGGACCTGTCGATTCCCATGTACCCCTTCGTTTATGTTGCGGCCTTCGGGTGTGTTCTCCTGGCCCTGGTGCTTCTGGCCAAGACCCTGCGGGCGTTGCTTACCGCCTTGGGGTCTGAACGATGAGCCCAGAAGTCATCGGTCTCTTGGGGCTGCTTGCCCTCTTTATTCTTTTGGCCATGCGGATGCAGATCGGGTTCGCCATGGCCTTGGTGGGATTTGCCGGGTTCATCGTCCTGAACAACTTCCAGGCTGCCATGGGGGTTTTGGGACTGGAGCCCTTCAAGATCACGGCGGATTACACCTTGAGCGTGATCCCCCTCTTCCTGCTCATGGGGGAGTTTGCCAACGAGTCCCGCATGGGGGCGGAACTCTACGACATGCTCTACAAGTGGATCGGGTTTCTCCCCGGCGGGCTGGCCATGGCCACGGTGGGGGCCTGCGCCTTCTTCGCGGCCATTACGGGATCGTCTCTGGCCACGGCCGCCATGTTCGGGATGATCGCCTACCCGGAGATGCGGAACCTCAATTACGCGGAGACCCTGGCCACGGGGTGTATCGCGGCGGGCGGGACCCTGGGAATCCTGATTCCCCCCAGCTCCGTCCTCATCATCTACGGCATCCTCACGGAGCAGAGCATCGCCCGGCTCTTCATCGCGGGGATGCTGCCGGGGATCCTCCTCGCCCTCATCTTCATGGCCACTATCTTCATTATGACCAAGCGCCGGCCTGAGCTGGGCGCGCCCGGCCCGCGGTTCACGGTGAAGGAAAAGGTCGCCTCCCTGAAGGCCACGTGGGGGATCATCGTCCTGTTCGTCCTGGTCATCGGGGGGCTCTACACCGGGTGGTTCACCCCCACGGAGGCGGCGGGTGTGGGGGCGTTCGGGGCCTTCGTGCTGGCCCTCATGAAGCGGAGCATGGGGTGGAAGACCCTGGTGGCCTCCCTGAAGGGGACAGTCCGGTCCACGGCCTTCATCTTCGGGATCCTTATCGGAGCCATGGTGTTCCAGTATTTCATGACCCTGAGCCAGATCCCGGACAGGCTCACCTCCTGGATCGCCGCGATGGGCGTCGGGCGCTACGTGGTGGTTTCCGCCATCATCCTGACCTTCATGGTGATGGGGTGTTTCATGGAGGGATTGTCCATCATGTTCCTGGCGATCCCCATCGTCTATCCCGTCGTGACCCGCCTGGGATTCGATCCCATCTGGTTCGGGGTCATCATCACGCTGACGATGGAGATGAGCCTAATCACGCCGCCAGTAGGGGTCAACGTCTTCGTCCTGCACGGGGTGGTAAAAGACGTGCCCATGTATACCATTTTCCGGGGCATCCTGCCCTTCTGGATCGCCATGATCCTCTGTATCATCATCCTTATTCTGTTTCCACAGATTGCCCTGTTTTTGCCCAACACCATGATGGGATAGGAGCTTACCCATGACGACAATTCTGTTGATACTGGACACCCTTTTCTTTTGCGGCGCCGCCTACTTCACCTACGAGTCGATCCGTGAGAAGGAGGACCAGGCACCCAAGGTGGGAATGGGCCTGGCCCTTTCCGCCCTGCTTTTGGCGGGGATTATCCTCTGGATCCCCTTCTTGAGACCCGTTGTCGCGGTTTTCTTCGCCCTGGGGATCGCGGCGCTCATCGTCTTTGCCGTTCCCAGCGCTCCCGACCCGAAAATTGCCCGAGGGGCCGCCGGATACCTCGTCTCGGAGCCGGTCCGGCACGACGAACGGGACATCTCCTTCGCCCGCGTTCGGGGCGTGCCGCCGGGGACCCCTTTTTACAAGAGGTATTACGCCATGCACCCGGAGCGGGAGGAGGCCGACGCCGCCCGGCGGGAGAAAGGGCTCTTGGGGGAGCCCGGGCGGGTCGATAAGCGCTACCGCCCCAACGTGGCCATGATGGAGGCCTCTTTCGATATTCCAAATTTTCTTGGAACGTTCGCGGAAGCGTCGCCGGGGCTGGAAAGCCCGCCGCACGCCATTTCTCCAGAGAAAGCCACGGAGATCGTCAAGAACCTGGCCCTTACCCTGGGGGCTGATCTGGTGGGCGTCTGCAAGGTGAATCCCAACTGGGTCTATTCCCACCGGGGGGAGATCTTCTACGACCGGTGGGAGGAGTGGGGCAAGGAAATCGACCCGGAGGTCCTTCCCCCCTATGCCGTGGTGATGCTGACGGAGATGCGGGAGGACCACGTTCGAGCCGCGCCGCACACCCCGTCGGTGGCAGAGAGCGCCCGCAACTACGGGCGCGGGGCCTACCTGAGCACGGTCCTGGCAAGGTGGTTCGCCCACATGGGTTACCGGGGGATCGCGGAGCATTCCCGGCGGTACGATATTGCTCTTCCCCCGCTGGCGGTGGACGCGGGGCTGGGAGAAGTGGGACGCCTCGGTTATCTCATTGCGCCGAAATTCGGGCCCCGGGTGCGCATCTTCGCCGTGTTGACCGACATGCCCCTCATCCCGGACACCCCC
>Ga0256833_1001199_pt1 | contig 19313 bp, 16 predicted proteins | sample 356284metaG_FD_190535 | JGI IMG/M metagenome (GOLD analysis project Ga0256833, IMG submission 190535) | Hydrothermal vent microbial communities from Mid Atlantic Ridge, Atlantic Ocean - 356-284 | ecosystem: Environmental > Aquatic > Marine > Hydrothermal vents | place: Atlantic Ocean: Mid... | reverse complement strand
AGAATTTGTCAGTTAAAAAGATCCAGAGAAATGTAGCCGTTAAAGAAACTGAAAAGAAGAGCAATGTTTTAGAAGAAGAGAAAAAAAAGGATATTGCTTTATCCTGCTTTGAAAACTCCAACAATGCTGTAGAAGAAAAACAATTTACCCTTGAAAACAGTTGCATAAAGATAGTTTTTTCAAACAGGGGGGCTGTTGCCAGAAACATTATATTAAAAAAGTACAGGGGAAAGAGTGGGGATTTATACGATCTTGTTAATAAAACCCTAAAAAAGTATTATCCATTTACTCTTTTTTTAAAAGGAAAACCACTTGACAATGTGTATTTTAAGTGTATAAAGAATGGATCAACCCTTGTTTTCAATTACACTTTCAAAGGTGGTGAAATAACCAAAATCTTTACTTTAAAAAAGGATTATATCCTTGATGTTGAGATAAAAGGGGGCGATTTTGCTGTTTCCCTTGGAGCAGGACTTGATTCCTCGGAAAAAGCAAAAAGCAGGTACTCAACCCAGGATGAAATTGCTTACTTTTACGATGGTAAAGTAAGAAGAATAAAGAAAAAAAAGATTTTGAAAGCAACAATACCCCTTGATTCAAAATGGATTGCGATTGAGAACAGGTACTTTGCAAAGATTTTGACCCCGTCAAAGAAGTTTTCTTTTTTAAAACCGGAACTTTATACATACAAAGAAAACGGAAAATCGTACTCTTTATGCTCTCTAAGGGTTGGTTTTAAAAATGAATTTAAGGGAGAATTTTTCCTTGGGCCAAAAGAGTACGAAAGGTTGGGTGAACTGGGAGAAAGTTACAAAGGACTTGTTAATTTTGGCTGGTTCGGAGCATTTGGCAAATGGCTTTTTATACTGTTAAAGTGGATAAACATGTTTGTTGGCAATTGGGGGTGGTCAATAGTGATTTTTACAATCCTTGTAAGGATAATCCTGTTTCCCCTGAATTCTGCAGGGTTGAAATCTGCCCAGAAAATGAAGGAATTGCAGCCAAAGGTAAAGGCTATTCAGGAAAAGTATAAAAAGTATGGCAACGATATGACAATGAAAGCCAAGATGAATCAGGAATTGCAGGAATTGTACAAAAGAGAGGGTGTCAATCCACTGGGTGGTTGTCTTCCCATGCTTGTTCAAATCCCCATATTCTTTGCTATTTACTCTCTTTTGTTGAATATAATTGACCTAAGAATGGCTCCATGGATACTGTGGATAAAGGATCTTTCTTCATACGACCCATACTTTGTCCTCCCCATTGCAATGGGTATTACCCAGCTGGTTGTTCAGTTGCTAACACCTGCAACTGGAGACAAAAACCAGCAGAGGATGATGCTTATTATGCCTGTTGTTATTACCTTTGTTCTGATATACGCTCCATCTGGCTTGCTATTGTACTGGACAACCAACAATATTTTCCAAATTTTTCAGCAAATTATTTTAAATAAACAGATGAAAACAGTGTGAGAGGTGATTATGCAATTACATAAAACTCTTTTTTCAGGAAAAGATATAGACGATGCCCTTGAGAAGGCTTCTCTTTATTACAATGTTAATCCGGAACTTATACATTTCACGGTGGTTTCCACAGATAACTCTCTTTTTAATCCCCTTGCAGGGGAAGTTACAATAAAGATTGATTCGATTGGCAAGAATGCAAAAAAGTCAAGACCGGAGGGGGCACAGGAGGTTGAGACATTTTTAAACGATTTGTTTAAAAAGGCCGGGTTTGATGTTACTGCAACCTTCTCAAGGATTAAAGATGGGATGGAGTTTGTTATCAAGGGGGAGGATGAGGACATTTTTCTTGAGGAAAACGCTTCTCTTCTTGATGCTTTTCAACACCTGACCAACAAGATCTTTAATCGTATTGGTTCATCAAGTCCAATTGTTCTGGAGTGCAAAAAATACAGATTCAACAGGATAATGGAGTTGAGGGAGATGGCAAGAAAGGCTGCAGAGAAGGTTAAAAACCTTGGAAAGCCGTACCTTTTTTCTCCAATGACACCTGCGGAGAGAAGACAAATACACATTACCCTTAAAAACGATAAACATGTATCAACGGAAAGCCTTGGAGATGGATTTTTTAAAAGGGTAAAAGTGTTTTTAAAAAAGAAAAAATGATTGACAGAGAAACCATTATTGCAATTGCAACACCTCCTGGTAGGGGGGGAATAGGGATTATAAGGGTGTCTGGAGAGAATGCCCTCGAGATAGCGAGGCGTTTTTTTGAACCTTTCCCCGGGGATCCAGAGCATGCCAGGATGTATTTCGGGTTATTTAACGGAAGTATAAGGGATATGGGATACTGTGTCTGGTTCAGATCCCCTCATTCTTACACAGGGGAGGATACTGTTGAGTTTCATCTTCACGGGTCTCCTTACATTTTAAAATCCTGTGTTTCAGATATATTGAACAGTGACCTTGGAAGGCTTGCAAAACCGGGAGAATTCACCAGGAGGGCTTTTTTAAATGGTAAACTCAACTTACTGGATGTTGAAGCGATTAACACCATAATTTCAGCAGAAAACTATTTTCAGGCAAGGGTTTTATCGGAAATTTCTGAAAAATTAGGTGATCTTGTTGATTCTGTTCGGAAGAATTTGCTGAAAGCACTGGCTTTTTTAGAGGCATCAATTGAGTATCCGGAAGAAGAGGAAACTCGCCTTGCCTTTGACAGGGCATTGCCTTTTGTGAGGTCTTCTATTGAGCCAATCAAAAAGATGCTTGAAATATATGAAAAGAAAAGATTTGTTTATAGAGGAGTGAAGGTTGTTATTGCAGGAGAGCCCAATGTGGGCAAATCCTCTCTTTTGAATGCCATTGCCGGGTATGAAAGGGCAATAGTCACTGAGATTCCAGGCACAACCACCGATACCCTTGAGGTTGAAGTGGAACACGGTGGGTTAAACTTTACATTCGTTGATACCGCAGGGATAAGAGAGGGTAGGGGGAAGGTTGAGAAACTTGGTATAGAAAGGAGTCTTGGCGCAATAAAAGAGGCTGATTTGATCCTGTATGTTTTTGATAATCGAACCTTAAAAAACGGAATACCGGGAGATTTAAAAGTCTATTTAAAAAAAATTATACCTGTTTTGAACAAAATAGACCTGGAGGATATTGAAGAGTTTGATGGGATAAGATTGAGTGCCAGAACCGGACAGGGAATTGATATTTTGCTAAAAAAGATCTTTTCTGAATTTGAGTCGAAAAACCTTGGTGAAAATCTGATCTTTTCGGAAAGGCAGTATCGTGTTTTGTCGGAAACACTTGGTATTTTAAGCAACTTTTTGACTTCTATAAATTCAAACCTCCCGGAGGTTTTGGTTTCAATTTTAATAGAAGCAATTGAAAAGATTGAGAATCTCATAGGAGAAGTAACAACCGATGATGTGTTAGATACTTTATTTGGTGGTTTCTGTCTGGGGAAGTGAAATGATTTATTTTGATATAGTCGTGATTGGAGCAGGGCATGCAGGTTGTGAGGCAGGCTATGCTGCTGCTAAGTTGGGGTTTAAAACCTGCCTTTTAACCATAAACCTTGATTTAATAGGGCAGATGTCCTGCAATCCTGCTATAGGGGGACTTGCCAAAGGCCACATTGTCAGAGAGATAGATGCACTTGGTGGTTTAATGGCAAGAATTATTGATAAAACAGGGATACAGTTTAGAATGCTCAATAAAAGCAGGGGTCCTGCTGTTCAGGCTCCAAGGGCACAGGCAGACAAAGTTCTTTACAGGATTGAGATGAGGAAGGCTCTTGAAGAAACTCAAAACCTGTATCTTGTTCAGGACATTGCGAAGAGAATTGTTGTGCAAAATTCGAGCGTTAAGGGAGTGGAATTAGAGTCGGGCAATTTTATTGCGTGTAATAAGGTTATAGTTGCAACAGGCACCTTTCTTGGAGGAAAGATTTTTATTGGAGACAGAACTTACCCCGCTGGACGAACCAATGAACTTTCTTCATTTTCACTTGCGGATTCACTGAAAGAACTTGGTTTTAATCTAACGAGGTTTAAGACCGGTACCCCTGCAAGGGTGCACAGGGATTCCATTGATTTTTCGAAAATGGAGAGGCAGGATGGTGATGAACCGCCCCCCTTTTTCTCTTTCTCTCCTCCGCAAAGAAAGGTTGAACAGATACCATGTTATTTAACCTATACCAATGAAAGAACCCATGAGATAATACTGAAAAACATACACAGGTCTTCCCTTTTTTCAGGTTTAATACAGGGTATTGGACCAAGGTACTGTCCTTCCATTGAGGATAAGTTGAAGAAATTTCCAGACAGAGAGAGGCATCAGGTTTTTCTTGAGCCTGAATCAAGGTACACCGTTGAATACTATGTAAATGGGGTTTCTACCTCTCTTCCTGTTGAGGTTCAGTACGAGTATTTGAGAACCATTAAAGGGCTTGAGAATGTGGAAATTTTAAGACCGGGCTATGCAATTGAGTATTTTGCCATAGACCCTTTGAGTTTAAAACCTGACCTTCAGTCAAAAGAGATAGATGGATTATACTTTGCAGGCCAGATTAACGGAACATCGGGATATGAAGAGGCAGCCGGCCAGGGGCTTATAGCAGGATTAAATGCTGCTCTTTCCTTAAAAGGGGAAGAGCCTGTTGTGCTTGGCAGGGATGAGGCGTACATCGGGGTTATGATCGATGACCTTGTGACGAAGGGTGTTGATGAGCCATACCGGATGTTTACTTCAAGGAGTGAATACAGGCTATTGCTTGATCATTATTCAGCAGATAAAAGACTTATGCCAATTGGTCACAGGGTGGGCCTGATTGATGAAAGAACTTTTCAAAGAATGCTTGATAAATATGAAGAGATAGAGAGATATTCAAAAGAAGTCCTCCCTCTCCCATTGAAGAAGGTTTTTAAAAATGACTTTTTTATAGCCCATCCTGAGGTTGACTGGGGGAGGATTCAAACCTTTGAAAAACTTTTGAAAAGGCCCGAGTTTTCTTTTTCTTATCTTTCTTCTTATGTTTTTGACAGGTACAAAAGCGATTACCAGGTTGAGATTGAAACCAGAGTGAAGTACAGTGGTTATATAGAAAGGGAGTTACAGAGGGTTGAAAGGTTGAAGGAACTAGAAAGGGTTAAGATTCCGGAGAATTTTAGTTTCCAAATTCCGGGTATTTCCAGAGAGGTGAGGGAAAAACTTGAAAAAGTAAGGCCTTTAAACCTTGCCCAGGCATCAAGAATTCCCGGTATCACCCCGGCCTCAATAAGCATTCTCCTTCTTGCCATCAGAAAAAGATAGATCTGAAAAAATGTTCCACATGGAACAATTTTTCAACAGACAGATTGCTGTTCCATGTGGAACATTACCTTTTCTTTACTGAATGTATTTTTTGTGGTAAATTATGGGCTATGGGTAAAGTGATCGCCATTACCAATCAAAAAGGAGGGGTGGGGAAAACCACGACAGCAGTAAACCTCGCTGCCTCTGTTGCTGTGGCCGAGAGAAGGGTTTTGCTTGTTGACTTTGATCCTCAATCAAATTCTACAAGTGGTGTCGGGATTGATAAGGATTCTGTTGAAAAAAACATATACAGAGTGCTTTCCGGGGAGATTGATATTGAAGTTGCCATTCACTCCACACCTCTTGATTTTTTAAAGGTTGTCCCTTCAAACAGAGAGCTTGCTGGTGCTGAAATAGAGCTTGTCTCTCAGATAGGCAGGGAATTTTTTTTAAAAAAATCCATTTCAAAGGTAAAAGACAGGTTTGATTACATATTTATTGACTGCCCTCCCTCTCTTGGCTTGTTGACTGTTAATGCTCTGTGTGCTGCGGATTCTGTTATAATACCCATACAATGTGAATACTTTGCTCTTGAGGGAGTCTCTGATTTGATGAGAACCATTGATCTTATAAAAAAGAGTGTAAATCCATCCCTTGAAATAGAAGGCGTTTTGTTAACCATGTTTGATGACAGAACGAACCTTTCAAAACAGGTGGTTGAGGAGATAAGATCTTACTTTAAGGAAAAGGTCTTTAGAACTGTGATACCAAGGAATGTTAGACTGGGAGAGGCTCCAAGTTTTGGGTTACCGGTACTTCTTTACGAGGTAAAATCAAAGGGAGCACAATCTTATTTAAAATTAGCAAAGGAATTGTTGGAGTATGAAAAGGAAAGCGTTAGGTAAGGGTTTGAAGTCTCTTATCCCTGACACCGGGGAAAAAGGGGAGGAAAACAGAATTGTTGAACTGGACATATCTTTTATTCACCCCTCAGAGTTTCAGCCAAGGAGAAGATTTGATAAGGAAAAACTGGAAGAACTGGCTCAATCTATCAAAAATTCTGGGCTTATTCAACCTATTGTTGTTGTTAAGGAGAAGGAAAACTCTTATTCAATCGTTGCCGGGGAGAGGAGATGGAGGGCTGCCCAGATTGCGGGTTTTAAAAAGATTCCTTCAATTGTAAAGGAGATGGACAGGGCAAAGAGGGCTGAACTGGCAATAGTTGAGAATATCCAGAGAGAAGACCTAAACCCTGTTGAAGAAGCCATTGCTTACAAAACATTGATTGAAAAGTTTGGTTTAACCCAGGAAGAACTTGCCAGAAAGGTGGGCAAAAAGAGGGCCACGGTCGCAAATATTTTAAGGATTTTGAACCTACCTCAGGAGGTTCTTGATATGATTGAGGATGGCCTGATTTCTCTTGGCCATGCAAAGGTTCTGCTTGGTTTAAGGGATGTTGATGTTGTGTTGAGCCTTGCCAATGAGATTGTAAAAAAAGGTTTGAGTGTGAGAGCCCTTGAAAAAAGAATATCTTCTCTTTCCAGTAGAGAAAAAGCAACCCAAAAAGAGGATGTTTTTTTAAATGATGCTTCAGAAAAACTTACAAAGTCTCTTGGGACAAAGGTTGAGATCAGGGGTAGCCAGGAAAAGGGACGCATTGTTATAAGGTACCACTCAAAAGAACAATTGCAGTCACTTTTTGAATTTTTAAAAAGGAGTGGCAAATGAAAGATAGAGACAGGGAATTGAATGGTTTTCTGGACAAGGGGACCTTTTTTAAAGGAGAAATAACATTCAAGAACCTTTTAAGGGTTGACGGAAAACTGAATGGTACCATAAAGTCAAATGAAACTCTGATTATCGGAGAAGATGCAGATGTTGAGGGGGATGTTTTTGTGGGGACCTGTATTATTAACGGGAGATTCAGAGGTAAGATAGAGGCAAAGCAAAAGATTGAAATACATTCAAAAGCGAGGGTTGAGGGAGAGATAAAAACCCCTGTTCTTGAGGTCAAAGAGGGTGGGATTTTTAATGGAAACTGTGTGATGTCAAAAACCGTAAACGAGGTTACTAAAAAAGTTAAATAATAAAAGTTAAGGGGATATATGAGCTGGTTTAAGAGGAAGGATAAGAAGATTCAGACCCCAAGCGAAGAAAAAGCGAAGATTCCAGAGGGTTTGTGGCTTAAATGCAATCAATGTAAGGAGATCATATACAGAAAAGAGGTTGAGGCAAACATGATGGTTTGCCCGAAATGCAATTATCATTTTCCTATCTCCCCTGAAGAGAGGCTTAAACTTGTTTTTGAAAAAGGCAGGTACAATTTTCTTTTCAGGGAGATAAAGCCGGAAGACCCTCTGAATTTTGTGGCGGCGAAAAAGTATAAGGATCAGCTTTTAAAACTTGAAAAAGCAGGGAAAATTGATGAAGCAATTGTAATTGCTGAGGGGAAACTTGATAAGTTTAATGTGGTTGTTGGTGTGATGGATTTCTCCTTTTTAGGGGGAAGCATGGGAAGTGTTGTGGGAGAGAAGTTGACGAGAGCAATAGAGTATTGCGTTAGCAAGAAAAGGCCTCTGATTGTTTTTTCCTGCTCAGGTGGTGCCAGAATGATGGAGGGAGCCCTTTCTTTGATGCAGATGGCGAAGGTTTCAGCAGCACTTGGTTTGCTTGAAAAGGCAGGGGTACCCTACATCTCGGTTTTAACTCACCCCACCACAGGCGGAGTTACAGCAAGCTTTGCCATGTTAGGGGATATCCACATTGCGGAGCCGGGGGCATTGATAGGGTTTGCAGGACCAAGGGTGATTCAGCAGACAATAAAGGCTGAGTTGCCTGAGGGTTTTCAGCGGTCAGAGTTTCTTTTGGAACACGGAATGGTGGATATGGTTATTGATAGAAAGGATTTAACACAGACCTTAATAAAACTTTTAAGACTCCTATATGCGTGAGCCGTTTTTTTATCCCGAAGCCCTTGATTTTGTCAAAGGATTTGAAAAATCTAAAATAAAGTTGGGGCTTGACAGAATTGAAAAAGCTTTGAGAGCATTTGACTATCCTCAAAACTCTTTTAAATCAATACACATTGCTGGGACCAACGGGAAGGGCTCTGTCGGGGCTTTTCTGGATTCCCTTCTTGCAGGAGAGGGAAAATTCGTTGGCAGATTTTGCTCCCCCCACCTTATAACCCCCAGGGAGAGGATTTTAATAGATGGCAGGCCTATTACAAGGCAATGGTTTTCAGCATCTGTTTCTATTTTGAGAGATAAGATTGAAATGGAAAACCTTGAACTTTCTTACTTTGAATTCTTTACCCTTCTTGCTTTTTATGTTTTTTCATTTTTAAAGGTTGATTACGGGATAGTTGAAACAGGGCTTGGAGGAAGGCTTGATTCAACAAATACCATTGAAAACCCTGAAGTTGTTATTATTACATCTCTCTCCTATGATCACACACAATTTTTAGGTGAAACTATGTCTTCTATTGCGGGTGAAAAGGCCGGGATTGTAAAACCCGGTGTCCCTGTAATAACCTCTGCAAAAGGAGAGGCTCTCGAAATTTTGAAAACAGTTTGCATGAAAAAAAGTGCTCCTCTTTTTCCTCTTGATGATCTGGGAGTTGCGTTTGAAAATGGGAAAGTATATATTGAAAAGTTTGACATTGAGGCAGCCCTGCCATTAAGAGGTAGTTTTCAGGCCGAAAACCTTGCCCTTGCTCTTTCTGCTTTTCACTTGTTAACTAAAAAGAAAGGTGATTTTTCAGGCTCTATAAAAAATACTGTGTGGCCTGCAAGGCTTGAATCATTTTCTCTTAAAGAAAATAAAACACTTGTTGTTGATGGGGCGCATAATCTTGATGCAATAAAAAAGGTTGTGGATAATATTGAAACAAAAGAGAATGAACTTTGTATATTCGGCTGTATGAAGGATAAATCTGTAAAACCGATGCTTGATATTTTGAAAAAAAGGTTTAAGAATATAATTTTAACTGCAGGGGAATATCACCGGTTTGCAGATGAGGATTTTTTCAGAGAGATTGGGGCAGGCGAAGATTTCGTAAAACTTAGCAAAATTACAGATTATATCTCTCCATTTGAAAACATCTGTGTTCTTGGGTCACTTCACCTTGCAGGTGATTTTTTAAAAACCATTGTGGAGGACGGAAGGTATAAAGATGCAATTGTTGAAAAAGAGCCTTACTGTTATATCTTTGACTCTTATCCTTATTAGCAGCTCCTGCTTGAGGTATAGGTATTCAAGAGAAAGCGTTTCAGGTGGCAATGTCCATTTAAAACAGGGGGAAGTTGGTAGATCTTTGATTCCTTATGAAGAGGGGGTTGCTTCCTGGTATGGGAAAAAGTTTCACGGTAGGCTTACAGCAAGCGGAGAGGTTTACGATATGTACAAAATGACCGCTGCCCATAAGGTTTTGCCTCTTGGCTCAATTGTTGTTGTTGAAAATCTTGAAAATGGAAAAAGAGTAACGGTAAAGATTAACGATAGGGGCCCGTTTGTTAAGGGAAGGATAATAGATTTATCCTATGCTGCGGCTAAAAAATTAGGATTTGCAGAAAAGGGAATAACAAGGGTGAGAATATACCTTGTGAATGAAAAAGAGGCTGAAGATATTTGTTATTCGGTTCAACTCGGGGCTTTTTCAATTAAGGAGAATGCTTTAAGATACGCCTATAGTCTCAAAAAAATGGGGATAAAAGCAAGGGTTGAAAAGGTTGGTGATTATTTCAAGGTGTATGCCGGAAGATTCTCTTCAAAGCAGGAAGCAATGTCTTACGGGGAAAAATTGAATCTTAATTACTTTATTGTAAACTGTCATTGATTTTCCTTGCCATAACTCCAAATCGCCTTTAAATTCTTATTAAGAAGTCTTTTTAAAAGGGGGATAAAATGCCTGTTTTTATTATGCTAACAAAGATGACTCCGGAGGTATCATCGGATTTAAAGAGAAGGGAGATAATTGGCAAGGAGTGGATGAAAAAGGTGAAGGAGAAATGCCCTGATGTTGAATGGCTTGCCCATTACGCACTTTTAGGCAGATACGATTTTCTTGATGTCTACTTTGCAGAGGAAGAGGAGACTGCATTTAAGGTTTCTATGATATCAAGGGCAAACGGGGCATTAGAGGTTGAAACCTGGCCTGCAGTTGAGTGGAAAAAATTTATTGATTTTACAAAAGACATTGAAAGTTGATTTTTTTGGAAAATTTTTAATTAGAATACAAATATTTTCTTAATCTTTTTGCTAAATAATAGAAATATTGTACCATTTTAAAGAATTGAAAGAGGGGGATTGTGTGGAAATTCATGTAATAGGTGCAGGGCTTGCTGGCTGTGAAACAGCCTTTTTTCTTGCTGAACGGGAAATTAAGGTAAAGCTTTACGATATAAAACCTGAAAAATTAACCGAAGGGCACAAAAGCAAAAACTTTGGTGAATTGCTCTGCTCAAACTCTTTGAGAGGGGATTCTTTAACAAATGCAGTGGGGCTTTTGAAAGAGGAGATGAGAATTGCAGGCTCTTTAATGATGAAATGTGCAGAAAAAACAAAGGTACCGGCAGGTGGTGCCCTTGCGGTTGACAGAAAAAAGTTTGAAGAGTGTATGACAGAATATATAAAATCCCACAAAAATATTGATGTTTTTTGTGAAGAAATAGTTAATCCCGATGAACTTGCAGGTATAAAAGTAATTGCAGCAGGTCCCCTTGCAACAGACAGGTTGACAGACTGGATTGCTAAAAAAACAGGGAAAAACAACCTTTTCTTTTTTGATGCAATTGCTCCCATAGTGGATGGAGAGACAATAGATTACTCAAAAACATTCTTTGCCTCAAGGTATGAAAAAGGAGAAGGGAGTGATTACCTTAACTGCCCGATGAACAAAGAAGAGTATCTTGAATTCTGGAATGCACTAATTGATGCAGAAACGGTTAAGTTGAAAGATTTTGAAAAAAACAAAAAACTTTTTGAAGGTTGTTTGCCTGTTGAAGAGATTGCTAAAAGGGGAGAAGATGCGTTGAGATTTGGCCCTTTGAAACCTGTTGGCTTGAAAAATCCTGATACAGGGGAGGAGTATTACGCTGTTGTTCAATTAAGAAAAGAAGATAAAGAAGGAAGGTTTTACAATTTGGTTGGCTTTCAAACTCATTTAACCTACCCTGAGCAAAAGAGGGTATTTCGTCTTATACCCGGGCTTGAAAATGCAAGGTTCGAAAGGTTTGGGAGAATGCATAAAAATACCTATATCAATTCCCCTGAAGTGCTTGATAACTTTTTCAGGCTTAAAAAGGATAGATCCATATTTTTTGCAGGCCAGATTTCAGGCGTTGAGGGTTATGTTGAGTCTGCTGCAAGCGGTTTAATGGTTGGTTTTTTCATTTATTCAATGCTAAAAAAGGGGGAGCCTCTGCATTTTCCGAAAGAAACAGCATTAACGGGATTGACAAGGCATATTTCAATGAAGACATCAAATTTTCAACCAAGTAACATAACCTTTTCCCTTATCCCTGATATTGAAAAAAGGATAAAAAACAGGAGGGAAAGAAGGCTTGCAATTGCAGAAAGAAGTCTGGAAAAGCTAAAGCAATTTGTAAATGTTAACTTTTTTCTTCAAAAGTAAACTTCATTAAACGCATTTATTTTGATTTTAAGGAATGAAAAATTTTTGGCAATATTCAACCATTCTTTTATGTTAAAAATCCTCTTAAAAAACAATTATGTAATCAATACTTTTTTGTAAAAAATATTGTTTTTAACAGATTTTTTTCGTATTTCCCACAGGTTTTTCACAGGCTCTTTTCTTTGTTCTTTTTTTAAATTAGAAATTTGTTTTTAAGGTAAAATAGAGATGAAAAGAAAAAGGAGAATTTATGAGTTTTGTACACCTTCACACACATACAGAGTACAGTTTGCTTGACGGATTGACAAAGATAAAGCCTATGTTGAAAAGGGCAAAGGAATTGGGAATGCCTGCAATTGCAGTAACCGATCACGGTGCAATGTTCGGTATAGCGGAGTTTTACCTTGCGGCAAAGAGCGAGGGTATAAAGCCTATAATTGGTTGTGAGGTTTATGTTGCAAAGGGAAGCAGGCTGAAAAAAGAGAAGGGCATGGGGATGAACCACCTTGTTTTGCTTGCCAAAAACAATACAGGTTACAGAAATTTGTGTATTCTCGTATCAAAGGCTTACACAGAAGGGTTTTACTACAAACCGAGAATAGATATAGAATTGTTGAAAGAGTATAGCGATGGGCTTATCGGGCTTTCCGCATGCTTAAAGGGAGAGGTTTCTGAGGCTATTTTGAACAAAGACATTGAACATGCTAAAGATGCTGCAAAGAGGTTTGAATCGATCTTTGGTAAAGGGAATTTCTTTCTTGAGATCCAGGACCATGGGCTTGAAGACGAAAAATTCGTTTCTCCTCAAATGATTAAAATTGCAAGAGAACTTAATATACCCATTGTTGCAACAAACGATGTCCACTATTTGAACAAAGAGGATTCCTTTGTTCACGATGTTCTTCTCTGTATTCAAACAAACAAACTTTTAACAGATAAAGACAGAATGAGTTATGAACCTGAGAAGTTTTACTTAAAGTCAAGGGAAGAGATGGAAGAGTTGTTCGGTTTTATCCCTGAAGCACTTGACAACACTTTGAAGATTGCTGAAATGTGCAATGTGGAGCTTCCGTCTGAAATGATGTTTCCCGATTTTAAAGTTCCGGAAGGGTACAACCTTGATTCTTATTTGAAAAAACTTTGTTTAGATGGCATGAAAAGGTTACGGGATAAAGGTAAACTGTCACCAGATATCCCTTTTGAAGAGTATGAAAAAAGGCTTGAAACCGAATTTGAGGTAATAACAACAAAGGGATTTGCCGGTTACTTCCTTATTGTATGGGATTTTATAAACTATGCTAAAAGCAATAACATTCCGGTTGGTCCCGGGAGAGGAAGTGCAGCAGGCTCTCTAATTGCCTTTGCCCTGGGCATTACAGATGTTGATCCATTGAAGTACAATCTTCTTTTTGAAAGATTTTTAAATCCGGAAAGAAAATCAATGCCTGATATTGACATAGACTTTTGCAAATTGAGAAGGGAAGAGGTGATTAACTATGTAAAGGAAAAGTACGGAGAAGACAGGGTCTCCCAGATTGCAACCATTTCAAGAATGAAGGGGAAAAGTGCCTTCAAGGATGTTGCAAGGGTAATGGGTGTTGCGGCAAGCGAAGCAAATATGGTTACAACCAAGCTATTTCCGCCTGGTATAAATATGACAATTGGGAAGGCTTTGAAAGAAAGCGACGAGTTTAAAAAGTACATGGAATCCTCTCCTGAAAAGAAAAAATTGGTTGAAACGGCATTAAAGATTGAGGATACTGCAAGGCATGCAGGGATCCATGCAGCAGGGGTGATTATTGCTCCGAAGCCTATAACCGAGCTTGCCCCGGTTTATATTGAAACAAAGTCAAAAGCCCCTGTTCCAATAGTTCAGTACGATAAAAAGTATGTTGAAAAGATAGGGCTTTTGAAGATGGATTTTTTGGGCCTTAAAACCCTTTCCATTATAGATTATTGCGAAAAACTTATTTTTGAAAGACACGGTATAACAAAACATGACCTTGAAAAGGAAATGGAAAAATTGAACGATGACAGGGTTTTTGAACTTTTCAGAAAAGCAGAAACTCAGGCAATATTCCAGTTTGAAAGTGGAGGAATGAGAGGATTGCTAAGAAAACTGAAGCCCACAAGCATTGGTGACCTTATTGCTGCAAACGCCATGTACAGGCCTGGTCCTATTCAATCGGGACTTCTTGAATCCTTTATAAGGAGAAAGCATGGGCTTGAAAAAATAGATTACTTTCTTGATGATTTGAAGGATATCCTTGAAGAAACATACGGGACAATTATCTATCAGGAACAGATAATGCTGATTGCTCAAAAACTTGCAGGCTACTCTCTCGGTGAGGCAGATATTTTGAGGAGGGCAATGGGCAAAAAGCAGATGGATGTTATGATGGAGCAGAAAGAGAAATTTATTAAAGGTGGAATTGAAAGAGGATACCCCAAAGAAACGCTTGAGAGAATATTTGAGATAATGGAAGGCTTTGCCCAGTACGGATTTAACAAATCACATTCAACTGCCTATGCAATACTTGCCTATAAAACAGCGTATTTAAAGGTATATTATCCTCTCGAGTTTGCCACATCAGTTTTAACATTGGAGCAGATGAGTACAACGAAGGTTGAGGATATATTAAAAATAAAACCAATGCTTGAAAGTTTAAACATAAAACTTCTTCCCCCTGATATTAACCGTTCAGGAGAGAGCTTTACGATTGTCGGGGAAAACATACTTTTTGGTCTCGGTGCAATTAAGGGGGTTGGTGGAGCAGCCCTTGATTCAATACTTGAAGAAAGGAAAAAGGGAGAATTTAAATCTTTCGGGGATTTTCTAAAAAGGGTTGATTTAAGGAAGGTGAACAGGAAGGTTGTTGAATCACTGATTATGGCAGGTGCCTTTGATTCATTTGGAGATAAAAGAAAGTATCTGTTTGATAGCCTTGAAATGCAAATAAAACAGGCTCAAAAGGAGCAGGAAGAAAGAAAAAAGGGGCTTATTCCTCTTTTTGAAATAGAAGACGGAGGAGCAGAAAGCGAGGAAGATCAACCGGAATGGGGGAAGTCTGATCTACTCGAAAAAGAGTTTGAGGTTTTGGGATATTACGCATCTGGGCATCCCCTTGATGATTATGCAAAAGAATTGAGGCGTTTTTCAACCATGTCTGTCGCAGAGATACTTGAACTGTATCAGAGCAGAGAGCAGGAGGTTGAGGTTGAACAGGAGTCGATACCCGTTCTTGTTGGAGGAATGATTAAAAATGTCAGGTTCAAAAAAGACAGAAATGGTAACAAAATGGCTAATTTTGAACTTGAGGATCTTTCTGGCAAGATTGAGGTTGTGGCTTTTGCTTCTCTTTTTCCGGAGAACAATGGGAGAAATCCAATTGAGAATTTGAGTGAGATACTAAAAGTTGAAAAAGCAATAGTATTTGTTCAGGGAGAGGTAAATCTGAAAAATGATAGAGCCGGTATAATTTTAAAAAACATAATCCCTTTTGATAAGATGATAAAAGAGGAAGCAAGAATGCTTGTTTTAGAGATTAAAGATGCAACTCAGATAGAATTGTTGAAAAAAGATATTGAGCATTATAAGGGAGATAAACTTGCTCTTTTTTTTGTTGTGAACTTTGAGGGAAAAAAAGTGCTTATAAGGGCTGGTGAAAAGTACAGACTGTCTTATAAAATTCTCGATTCAGGGCTTTTAAAATCGCTTGGGTTGATCTATTCCCTGAGTTGATTTTTCTTTTCTAATATTATGTATTGAGCCTCTATTAAGCCAAGTACTTTTTGCATAAAATTCTTCACCATTCCTTTGTAAAAAATGGTCATTATTAAAGGCCATACAAATGCCCAGAAAAATATACTTCCAAAGATGATTATGTAATGGGATATCTGCATTTGAGGGTGGTATTTGCCGTTAAAGAAGAAGTAAAAGATTGTAAAAGCAATGAGAAGGGTGAAAGAGAGAAAAACAAGCCCTAAAAACCACCTGAAAAAGTTGACTCTGTAATGTATCTTTAGTTTTTCACCTTCATCATCAATTGAAAAAAGTATTTCACTTAAATTTATTTTTCTGTAAAGGAATCTCTTTGATGAGATTTTAATAGAGTTGGGAGAGGGGGTTTCAACAGTATAACCTGCCCCCTCCTTTCCCAGATTTCTGAATATCTCCTCAACCTTTTTTTTAAAAAAATCCCTTGAGCAGGAAATTGAAACTGTTTCCTCAACTTCCGGTTTAATCATCTTTTGTTCTCTAACGCCCATAAATTTGAAATTGTTAAAATAACCTCAGAAGCCTTTTCCATTGTGTTTACAGAGGTGAATTCCTTTTTAGAGTGGAAATTAATTCCCCCTGCAAATATGTTTGGTGTTGGTACTCCCATAAAGGTTAACCTTGACCCGTCTGTTCCCCCTCTTATCGGTTTTCTTTCAGGCTCTATCCCCAGTTTTTCAAATGCTTTAAGTGCAATATTTAAAACTTCGGGATGCTCATCAAGTATATACTTCATATTCCTGTACTGCTCTGTTATCTCAATTTCAATCTCCCCTTTTGGAAACTTCTCTAAAACTTTTTCTTTAATTTTAAAAAGATCGTCTTCAAGTGCCTTTAATTCGTCCAGATCAAAACTTCTGATAATTATCTGAAGCCTTGTCTCATTCTCCATGCCGTTAATTATTGTTGTGTGATAGTATCCCTCTCTCTTTTCGGTTGTTTCCGGTAAAGTGTTCTCATTCATCAGGGTCACAAAAAGGGAGGCCATTCTGATTGAATTTACCATCTTTCCCTTTGCATAACCGGGGTGAACATTTATTCCCTTAAACTGGATTTCAGCCTTGTCAGCATTGAAGTTTTCGTCTTCCAGTTCTCCGAGAGGCCCTCCATCCATTGTGTAGGCAAACTTTGCACCGAATTTTTTTACATCAAAATAATCAACCCCCCTGCCTATCTCCTCATCAGGGGTAAATGCAACCTTAATCTCTCCATGCTTGAATTCAGGGTGTTTCATCATATACTCAACAGCGCTCATAATCTCTGCAATACCTGCCTTATCGTCTGCGCCAAGCAGGGTTGTTCCGTCTGTTGTGATAATGTCGTCTCCAATGAGTTTGTTTAAAACAGGGTTTTCTTCCGGGGTTAGAACTATGTCTCCATTTGGCAGTTTTATCTCGCCGCCCTGATAGTTTTCGTGAATTATCGGGTTTACCCCCTCTCCCTTTTCGGCAGGAGAAGTATCCATATGGGCTATAAATCCAATGGGGGGCACATCCCATTCCACATTCGAAGGGATGGCTGCGTAAACATAACCTGCTTTATCAAGCTCAACATTCTCAACGCCAAGGGATTTCAATTCCTCAACAAGCATCTTTGCAAACTCAATCTGCCTCTCTGTTGACGGAAATGTATTTGACTCCTCGTCAGAGGTTGTGTGCACCTTTACATAGCTTAAAAACCTTTCAACAAGTTTCTCTCTGTCAATCATAAAAACTCCTTTTTTGAAATATTTTGCTCTTTTTTAGTTTAACAAATTTAAATGCCATTTGGAGATAATTTTAAATTGAAATTTTAAAAGTTAGGTGTTGGGTTCTGGGCGTCAATCCCGCACCATGCTCCATAATTTAAAGACCATACCATCTCTGACATGGCAAAAGAATGAGTTTCAATTGTCTCAAAGGCTTTCATCATGGTGCGAGGTAGAAGAGATGTGTTAGGTGCTTGGTATCAGGTATTAGGTATTGGGTTTTAGGTTGGGGCTGAAGAAAGGAACTAATTATTTAAATTAAAAGGATTTTATCCTTGTTTAAAACCAAGAACCCAGTACCCAGAACCTAAAACCCAATATTTTTTTTATTATTTTTTTAAATTTTTTCTTGACACGAGAGAGCGAGAGAGAGATAACAGATGGCGTGATTTTCACCTGGCGCCAGTGTTTAAGCAAAACTTTTAAGGAGGAGAGGAATGAAAAAAATTATATTGGTAATGATTCTGGGAACAATGTTTGTATCTGGAACACCAGTGAAAGCAAAAAGATGTTCCCCGATTGAGGCTTCAAGAGCAAACGCGGGGAGAATTCTTGACTGGTGCCGTAATGTAACCTGCAGAAAATGCGTCGATGTTGATGAGAACGGAGGAGCAACAATTTACACAACCGGATGCTGGGCTAACTGTTAAAACATAACTTTTATGTGGGATCCCGCAAATGAAATTTTCAAAACTGTTTACTTTATTAATTATTTTAATAGCAATAATAGATTGCCAGTCACACAATAATAAAAAATCCCAGAAAACAATCATCAAACAACCAACAAACGCAAACCTTATCATTGATTTTGATGTTAACGATATCCCATCCGGTATCAATATTGAATATTCAAGGAAAAACCTTCTTTTTATTGGACCTCTTTTCAGTGAAGGGAATCTATCCCCTTTCTTTTTAAGATTTGACTTAAATAAAAAAAGTGCAGACCTTCTGGGAAATCCGGGTCAGGATGAAACATCAACTCAATTCTATGAATCATTGGGGATAATCGATAACGAAGATTACTTATTTGTTGCACAAAAAGGCTGGGTTAAATTCTTTGATTTAGATGGGAGATTCCTGTATTCAATTTATTCACCCTATATTCAGAACGGTGATGCCTTTTTTCTGCAGGATAAACTGGTAAGTTTCCCGTCATGGCTCAATCCCTCAAACAATTACCTTTTGACCTATGTTTCAATGCAAAACACAAAGAAAGGTGGGAAAAGAATAAAATTGAAAAAATTTGTTACAATGTGCTTTGAAAAACCTGAAAAACAGATTAAACACAACACAACATTTGAAAAAAACAATAACATTACCCACTCTAAACATATTATATATCCTGTAATTGCGAAAAAGATAAATGAGGATTCCTGTGCCATACTTCTTGTTAAAAATGATGTTGAAAACTTGATTTATTATCATTTTTCAGAAAACAAACTAATAAAAATAAATATAAAAAAGTACCTGTTACCCTTTACAAAAGAAAAATTTATAAAAAGATTTGCACTTATCAACAGTCTTGACACTTTTAAAGGCGATGTGTTCGTGGGAATAAATTTGCTGTTAAGGTCCTGTTTCTTTGGAAACAATTCTCCCTTTTGCTATATATTTTTAAGATTTAACAGTAAAGGAGAAATAACAGGAATATACAGTCATCCCGTTAAACTATATCCAGAAAAAGAAAATGCAATACTGCTTGATTTTGAGGTATGTAAATTAAAAGAAAAAGAAGCATATTTTCTTGTTAATGAGTGGGTGTCACCAATAACTAAAAAAGGGAACACCATAAAAATAAAAAAAGAAAAAAAACAGAGAATTATTATGTTTAAAGGAATTTTTTTCAAAAATATTGAACAATTAGAGAAAGAGAGATCTTTTCATATATAA
>Ga0256833_1001198_pt1 | contig 19336 bp, 16 predicted proteins | sample 356284metaG_FD_190535 | JGI IMG/M metagenome (GOLD analysis project Ga0256833, IMG submission 190535) | Hydrothermal vent microbial communities from Mid Atlantic Ridge, Atlantic Ocean - 356-284 | ecosystem: Environmental > Aquatic > Marine > Hydrothermal vents | place: Atlantic Ocean: Mid... | reverse complement strand
ACCTCCCCCACCGGAAGTCTCGTTACCGCTCGTTTGATTGCCCGTAACGTTCCCCGAAGTTCCGTTCGTTTCATTACCTGGCACGTTCCCGCTTCCACCTGAGGTGGAGTTGTCGTAACTCGGCTCCGGGACCGTTAAGTTAGCTGGCGCCGTCGCTCCGATGTAGTAGGTGTCGGGTATCCATGCGGGTGGCTCCTCTCCGAGGTGGTTCAGCACGGTGTCGAGGAGCGGGTGGCTGTCTGTTCCGGGCTTCCTGTCTGCGGTTATCTCCCAGGCCATTACACCGCCTATGCCGTTCTTGAGGGCGTAGTCCACCTTTATGCCTATGGCCCTCGGGTCGTCAAAGGTTATGAACACCTTCTTCGTCGGTGAGTACAGCCAGGCCACCATGGCTACGGGATCCCAGTGGTAGTTGTAGTCCGAGCTCTGGTTCTTCTCCGCCACATCCCAGTAGTCCATGACGCCGTAGGTCTCGTAGGCCGGCCCCCACGTTCCGTCAGGGGTGCCACTGAAGGGCTGGTAGAGACCGTTGTTCTCGGGTGGAACGTTTGCAAAGCTCCTGCTGTAGAAGGGCAGTCCAAGGACGACCTTCGTCTTATCTGGAACGTGGTGGATGTACCACTGTATTGAGGCGTTCACGTTGAAGTTCCACTTGATGTTGGGGTCAGTGTAGGGGGCGTTCGGATCTGCGTAGAGCGGCGCGTTGTGGCCGGTTATGCTGTCCCATGCCCCGTGGTAGTCGTAGGTCATGACGTCGATGAAGTCCATATACTTGCTCGCCTCGCTCCAGTTGATGCGGGAGGCCTTAACGGGGTCGGCTGCTACCGCAGCGGTCAGGAGGTAGTGTTTCCTGTCCTCCTGTCCGGCTCTGTCGAGAGCTTCCCTTAGGTCCTTCATGAGGAGAACGAAGTTCTTTCCATCATCGGGGCTTTCGTAGTTACCCTCCTTTCCTCCACCGCCCGGATACTCCCAGTCGATGTCAACGCCGTCGAGGTCGTATTTCCTTATTATCTTTATGACGCTCTCGGCAAAGCGCTGTCTCTTTGCAGGGTCGGCAGCCACCGGTGAGAAGTACTTGCTCAGCGTCCAGCCGCCAACTGACACGAGGACCTTAACTGCCGGATACTTCTGCTTGTACTTCTTCATGTCCTCAAGGTTCAGAGGATCGGCGTAGCTGTCGAAGAAGGTCACCGTTCCGTTCTCCGTTAGGTCGAGGAAGGCGTACATGATGTGGGTGACTTTCTCCCAGGGGATGTCGCTCACGTAGAACTTCCTGGCGTAGCGTCCCCATGAGATGTAGTAAACCACCACCCTGTATGGCTGGAGTGGAGTGGTTATTATAAGTGTGTTTGAGGGGGTACCCTTGCTACCATCGGCGAGCACGGGAACGACTGCGTAGTAGTATGTGGTGTTGGCCTGGAGGTTGTACTGGTCGAGGTAGTTCGTGGTTGGGATCGAATCGCCAACCAACTCCCATGCGTCCCCACCGGGGGTGCTCTGAGTCCAGTACTTGGCCTTCCATATCTTCCCGTTGTACTCCACCATATCGCCCTGGTTGTAGACCTTCCCTGGCTCGTATTGGGGATAGCTGCTCCAGTTCACCGTCACTATCAGGTGGCTGGGACTTATCAGCACAGCTGGGTCGGTGCTCCTGTAGATTTCGTATGCCTTTGCCCCGTCGTAGGGACTCCACGTCAGGTTGACGAGGTCCCATGCTATGGCCTGGCCGTCCAGTTGAACTGCCGTTGCACCGGACACCCATGGCCAGCCCATTGATGGTGCCATCGAGAGCACCATCAGTACTACTAATAGTAGTGAAACTCTCCTACCATTCATCCACGACACCTCAGGGGTTGTCAATGATATTATGTACTTCATTGTTTATAACTGTTGCTAAATTTACATTGAACACTATTTTTGTAAAAGGGTCATTTTTGCTCATAATGTCAAACATTCTTCAAAACCTTGGTGGATCTCTAATGGTAGGAGGGTTCTTGGGGCCCCTAAACCCCAACCAAAAACATTATAAAATTGTAGGATTTTATAACCCTGGTGATGAGGTTGGCCTTCGAGGAGTTCGACAGATTTGAGGATGCCTTTGAAGCCCTCCTTGAGAAGCTCGACTTCAAAGTAACGGACCCCTTCAGGGATGTTAAGAAGGTACTCTGCATAGAACCGCATCCCGACGACTGTGTCATTGCCCTTGGGGGCACTATAAAGAAGCTCGCCGACTCTGGAATAGATGTAGTTTATCTCCTCCTAACCGACGGATCGATGGGAACTACCGATGAGAGCGTATTGCGACATGAACTCGCACTTACACGGTTAATCGAGGAAAGGAAGAGCTCGGAACTCCTTGGAGTTAAAAAAGTACTCACCCTCGACTTTGGAGACACCGAGTTGCCGTACGACAGGGAGGCCAGGAAGGAGATAGTAAGTCTTATACGGAAGGAGAAACCAGAGATGGTTCTCATGCCCGACCCGTGGATGCCTTATGAGAGTCATCCGGACCACAGAAGGGCTGGATTCTTAGGCATTGAAGCGGTGAGTTTCTCGGGTCTCCCTAACTTCAACAGGACGGACTTGATGATAGGCCTGGAACCACACAGCGTGTCTGCGGTTGGTTTCTACTATACCCACCGCCCCAATTACTTTGTGGACATAACCGACGTGATGGAGCTGAAGCTTAAGGCCGTTAAAATCCACGAGAGCCAATTCACAGAGGAAATTTGGGAACTCTGGGAGCCCTATCTCAGAACCATCGCGCTCTACTACGGAAAACTCGGCGGAATGAAGTATGCGGAGGGAATAAGGTTCGTTCCCGGGATCTTTCTCCACATATGTCCATTCCATGATGTGATTTGATTATTTTTTCAGCTCCTCCTCTACTATTCTCTCCACTTCCCTCAGGAATTTCTCGAGGTCAACAACGTCGAGACCGAACTCAAGGAGGTGCCTGTAACGACCTGGGTCGGCAGTCACGAGGAGGGTTCTTGTCGTTATTGCTGAAACCCCCGTTAGGAGGTCGTCCATGTCCATCCTTATGCCCTTCTTAAGAAGTTTTGCCTCGATGTTGGCTGCGTTGATTATTATATCCTCTGAAAGTGGGATTATCTCATATATTTCTTTAAGGACTTTCATTTCTGTTTCCACGTTTCTGTTGATGTATGCCTTGGATACGAGGTATCTGTAAACTGCTACGATGGATATTGAAACGTTAAACTTGGCGAGGGTAACCTCCAAGAGCCTCCTTCTGCTCGCGGTGTGCATTTTAACCAGGGCAAGCGCGTCGAAGGAGATACTGTCCGGGAATGCCATCTCAATCCCTCTCCTTTAGAACCCTGAGGAGAACCTCCGCTTCCTCATCGTCAACTACTATATCTTCCACCTTCCTGTCGAGCTCCACGAGGTGCCAGGTCTCTATTAGTTTTTGAAGAACCTCATCATAGGATCTCGCGTCGAGTTTATCCTTTAGTAGCCTTATCTTTTTCCAGGTGCTCTCATCAACCGCTATCGTCTTCATGGAAGACCCTCCCGTACCACCTTTCTGTAAGTTTCAACGCTCTTTGGCCTCGGTATCCTCTGTTTGCTTATCGGGTCCACCTCGTAAAGTCCAAACCTTATCTTGAAACCCATGGCCCATTCATAGTTGTCAGTGAGGGCCCAGTGGAAATAGCCCCTCACGTCAGCCCCGGCTTCAATGGCTTCAAACATCTTGGCGACGTGCTCTTTTATATATCTCGGGCGGAGTAAGTCCCTTGAATCGGCCACCCCGTTTTCGGTTATAAACACTGGCTTCTTATAGGTCGCGGCGATCATGATTGAATCGTACATCCCTTGGGGAAAGCTCTCCCATCCGAAGTCGCTGGTGGGATTGTTATCCTTCGAAATACTGTTGGGTTCGGCGGAGTAACCGTAACCTTCCGTTCCTACAAAGTTTATTACCTTGAGTTCTTCGTATTTTGGTTCGATGTATTTTATAACTTCGCGGGTGTAGTAGTTGTTACCTATCCAATCGTTCCTCGCTAGATGCCCTATTCTGATAAAGTTTTCTCCAAATTCCAGGTCGACCCTGCCCTCGTTTACACCCTCAAGAAATATTCTGTTGTGGAAGAGATCGTAGTTTTCCGCTGCCTTCACGTCCCGTGGATCACTCGGGTTCTTGGGGTAGGCTGGTATTATGTTCAATATTATACCAACCGGCTTATCTGAAAAGGCCTTTATCGCGTCATAGGCCCTTGCATGACCTACGAGCTGGTTGATTATAACCCTCTTCGCGGCCCAGGGACTTAGGATTCCTGGAGGCCATCCCACGTAGGGTGCGAGGTAGCCGAGTTCTGCTGTAACCATGGGTTCATCAAAGGTGGCCCAGTAATCAACTAACTCGCCGAATTTCCAAGCCGCGTACGCCGAGAACTTTGCGAACTCTATTATTGCTCTCTCGTCTACCCATCCCCTGGCTTTTGCCTTTTTGGGGTTTGTTCTAACCTCTATTGGATCGTGTAGCCAGATGGGTTGGGTTTGGTGGTTAAGGGTCACAAAAGTCTGGAACCCCATTTTCCTTAAGTTGAAGAGGACCCTCCTGTAGTGATCAACTTCCCTTGGGTTGGCCAATTCGTCGAGTTCCTCGATGGTGTCCCTCGTTATCTTTATCCTTTTTATTAGGCCATATCCGTCCCTCTCTTCCTCGACTTCAACGTGATACGTTGGGCAGGGGAATATCCTGCTCCACTCAATAGTGAGCTGATACGCGTTAAGACCGAGGTTTTTGGCAAGGTGATGGTCTATTTCATACAGCCCGTAGTTGTTTACTCCATCTTCGGGGAGATGCCCGCTGACGAGGTCGTTTTTTATGTTGTAAACGTCACGAACCCAGTACCACCAATCGGTTCGAGTATCGAGGAATCTTCTCATGGGGTCTCCCATTTCAAATTGAAATGCGGACTGAACCACACCCCAGGCGAAACCGTTATGGTGCATAATCTCACCTCTAAGCTTTATAAATCTCTTTCCTTTTATAATTTTCGGGAAAGTAAAATGTATTCATTTCACAAACATCGGAGGGGAACGTTGGGATTGCAGTTTTAGCACGTTGTTGCGTTGTGTACTTTGTTTTCTTGTAGCTATGATGGATGCTTCTACGATGATGCAGTTGGAACTGGCTCACGGGTGAACTTTTAGGTGCACCTAATTCCAAGAGAGTTCATCCATACAGAAAGATTTATATAGATGCTGAGAAACTTATAAAACTGACCAACCTTATAATGGTGGTGCCTATGAGAAAAGTCTTAGCATTTGGAATCGTGGCCCTTTTCCTGGCCAGTCTTTTTGGGGCCGGACTTGGGATGGCGGCGGAAACGCTGCCCAGGAACGAAACCATCTATACTGCCAACAGTGCTCCACCGACCAACGCCAATCCCTTCAGCGGTGGCAACATAATTGGCATCGACGGCCTTGTCTTTGAGCCTCTTTTCATGTTGAACTTCATGCAGAGCAAGCTCGTCCCGTGGCTTGCCGCTGAGGGCAAGTGGATCGACAGCACTACCTATCAGGTCAAGCTCAGGGACGGTGTTAAGTGGCAGGACGGAAAGCCGTTAACAGCTGAGGACGTGAAGTTCTCCTTTGAACTCTACCAGAAGATGGGCCTCAAGAAGTATGAGGGCCTCAGGGAGATAAAGGTCGTTGACGACAAGACCGTTCAGTTCCTCTTCTCTGGCGCTCCAAACGTTTGGGTTTGGAACCAGAACCTCTTCACGACCCTCATCGTCCCGAAGCACATATTCGAAAACCTCGACCCCAACAAGATAAAGACCATGACCTTCCTTGGCGACGAAAAGAAGTATCTTGTCGGTTCTGGTGCCTACAAGCTCAAGGAAGTCGTTCAGCAGCAGAAGTCAATCCTCGAGAGAAACGACGACTGGTGGGGCAACAAGTACTTCAAGAAGCCGGCCGCCAAGTACATAGTCCAGCTCTACGTCAGCTCAAACGACCAGGCAGTTAACATGTTCATCAAGGGTGACCTTGACGTCGGTACCTACTACATGGACATAGTTTCGGCCAAACAGAAGAACCCCAACATCGTCAGCTGGCTCGACAAGTATCCCTACTTCCCGCCGGTCGTTCCTGTGGTGCTCTACTTCAACACCGAGAGGCCTCCAATGAACCAGCCCGCCTTCAGAAGGGCCATAGCCATGGCCATCAACCCGTACCAGATCGTCAACCAGGGCCCGATAAGCGACGTTCCGGATCAGACCCCGCTCGGTGCCATAATGGGCCCGTGGAAGGACAAGATAGGCGTCAAGAAGCTCATAGACCAGTACGGATGGAAGTACGGTGATGTTGCCAAGGCCAACCAGATACTCGACCAGCTCGGTCTCAAGGACACCAACGGGGATGGCATAAGGGAGTACAACGGCAAGGACATCGTCCTCAAGTTCTACACCTGTGCCGGTTGTTCAGACTGGATCCAGGCCGGTGAGATAATAGCCAACCAGCTTAAAGCTGTGGGCATAAAGGTTGAGATAGAGAAGGGAGACTGGACCAACTTCTTCATGGCCCACCTCAACAGCGGAGACTTCGACCTGGCACTTCACTGGGCCGGAACCTTCAAGCCGGACCCGTACAGCGTCTACTATGCCTTGATGTACTACAAGAGCAAGGACGACAAGGGAGCAGCAAACTTCGGCAACTACCACAACGATAAGGCCAATGAGCTCCTCGACAAGCTCGCCCACACCCCAGTTGAGAGCGAGCAGATCAACTACCTCAAGGAACTCACCAAGATATGGCTCGAGGACGTTCCGGCCGTTCCCGTCTACATGGGAACGCTCTTCTACGAGGCAAACCAGGCCTACTGGAAGAACTGGCCCAACGAGAAGAACCCGTACGGTGTCCCGATATTCTGGCCAGGCTTCGGTACATGGGGTACTGCCTTGGCTCTCCTCGGAGTTGAGTCAACGGCCACACCAACCCAGACCACCACGACCACTTCAGGCGGTGAAACCACCACAACTTCGGGCAGCTCCACAACGACCAGCGGCGGTGGCGGTGGAATCTGTGGACCGGCTCTCATCGTTGCCCTTGCCGCAATACCCCTGTTAATGAGGAAGCGCCGCTGAAGGCCTTTTCTCTCTTTTTCCATAAACGAATGGAGGGAACACTATGGGGTTCAAAAAGTACCTGGCTCGAAAAACCGGCGTGTATCTCATAACGTTCCTGTTCGCGGTTACCCTTAACTGGCTCCGTCCCAGGCTGATGCCTGGAAACCCGATAGAGGCCATGCTCAGCTCAAACCTCGGATTGGCCCCAGGTGAGAAAGAGGTTTTAATGAAGTATTATTCCCAGCTGTATGGGCTTGACAAGCCCCTTTGGGAGCAGTTTGTAAACTTCTGGGTTAGCCTTTTCCACGGAAATTTGGGTTATAGCATACTCTACAAAGCCCCCGTAACAGATTTAATAAAGCACGCCCTTCCCTATGATGTTGTCATCCTCCTCCCGGCCATAGCCCTCAGCTGGTTAGTTGGGAACTGGCTTGGGGCAATAGCGGGTAAGAACAAGAGGTATGACAGATACACGATGCCCCTGTTCTACTTCCTCGCGAGCATGCCCTACTTCTGGTTTGCAATGCTGTTGGTTTACTTTGTGGGTGTCAGGGCAGGCTGGCTCCCGTACCAGGGGGCCTACGCTCCGGACCTCATTCCGAGCTTTTCGGGTGATTTCATAGCGAGCTTCCTGAAGCACTGGATACTCCCGTTCCTGAGTCTTTTCATAGTGATGATAGGCAGCTGGGCAATAGGGATGCGCAACATGATTATCTACGAGCTTGAGGCCGATTATGTCCGCTATCTCGAGGCCCTCGGAGGGAGCGAGAAGCTCCTAACTAAGCACGCTTACAGAAACGCCATTCTCCCCCAGGTCACAGGTTTGGCTTTGCAGCTCGGTTTAATGGTTGCCGGAGCGATTGCAACGGAGATAGTCTTCAACTATCCGGGAATAGGAATACTAATCATGAACGCTGCTCTGAGCCAGGATTACTTCTTACTTCAGGGGGCCTTCCTAATGGTGGTCATATCGGTCCTGGCAGCTAACTTCATCATCGACCTAATCTACGCCTTCATAGACCCGCGCGTCAGGACAAGCTACACGGAGGGGTGAAAATGCCGAGAAGGAGCAGGATGGACACGGTTAAAATCGCTTTCAGGAACAGGAAGTTCCAGTTCGGCTTTGGCCTACTCATGTTTTTCGTCTTGTTTGCCCTCATAGGCCCGCTCTTCACGCCCTTCGCGTGGGATGGACTCTACTATGAGAAAGTTGGTAAGATCGAGCTCGCTTCCTATTCCGGGAGGCACCTCCCGCCCATGAGTCATGAGGAAATATACACTTACACGGGCAAAAAGGTGGAGGTTCTCCACATACTCGGTACGGATATACAGGGCAAGGACGTTTATGCTCAGCTCGTCTACGGTCTTAGGACGTCACTCTGGATAGCGGTCCTGGCAGCCGTCATTGGAACGATTCTCGGCGTCACGATAGGTTTCGTAGCCGGCTACAAGGGAGGCTGGATCGACGAGATATTGATGATGGTGGTCAACATCATGCTCGTCATACCGGCCATAGTGCTACTCATACTCGTGGCAGCGTATCTCTCGGCAAGGAGTCCCGAAATCCAGGCCATCATCATAGGGCTCACCGGTTGGCCGTGGGTTGCCCGTGCGGTTCGTTCACAGACACTTTCCCTTAAGAACAGGGAGTTCGTTAGCTTGGCCCGTCTCGCCGGTCAGAGCGATTCCAAAATAATCTTTGGGGAGATAATGCCCAACATGGTCTCCTACGTGTTCATGGCAGGAATCCTTCAGTTCAGTGGGGCGATATTGGCCAGCGCGACCCTTGACTTTATCGGACTCGGTCCGACAACAATGGTTTCCCTCGGAAACATACTCCAGAAGGCCATAGCATACAATGCCCTTCAGTTTGGATGGTGGTGGTGGTTCATACCGCCCGGGGTCATCATAACCCTCATCATCACGGCATTGTTCTTCGTCAACCTCGGAATGGAGGAGGTTTTCAACCCGCGTCTCAGGAGGGGTGGGGAATGAGTTCTCTACTTGACGTCAGGAACCTCAAGATATACTACAAAACGCCCGTGGGTTACGTTAAGGCAGTTGACAACGTGAGTTTCAAGGTTGAAAAGGGGGAGGTCTTCGGCGTTGCCGGTGAGAGCGGTTGTGGTAAATCAACACTCGTCCACTCCCTCATCCTGAGGAAGCCGCCGATGGTTCACATGGGAGGTCAGGCGGTATTCAAGGGTCGTGACCTGATGCAACTCTCCAAAGAGGAGGAAAGGAGAATCAAGTACACTGAACTCTCGATAATACCCCAGTACGCGATGAACGCCCTCAATCCCACCAAGAAGATCAAGGATATAGTCTGGGACATAGCCAGGGAACACGGATACGAGGACAGGAACGAGGTTGAAAAGCTCCTTCGCGAGAGGCTTGCCATGGTCAAGCTCAGTGAGAAGGTAGCCGACATGTATCCAGTCGAGTTGAGCGGTGGGATGAGACAGCGTGCCACAATGGTGGTTTCAACCCTCATGAACCCTGATCTGCTCATAGCGGACGAGGTTACTTCGGCTTTAGACGTTACAACGCAAAGGGTAGTTCTTGAACTCCTCAACTACTTCATGGAGCAGGACATTGTCAAGTCAATAATATTCGTCACCCACGACTTAGCTTTACTCGACAAGATAGCGGATAGGTTCATGGTAATGTACGCTGGGAAAGTCGTTGAGATGGGTCCAACCGAGGAGCTCATCAACGAGCCGTCCCATCCGTACACTACAATGCTCGTGGAATCGCTTCCAAAGATTGGAGTCCGCTATCGTGAGACCAAGCTCAAGGGAATTCCGGGGTACCCCATAAGCCTGCTGAACCCGCCAAAAGGATGCCGCTTCTACACGCGCTGTCCCTATGCCATGGAGCACTGTCCAAAGGTGGAACCGTCGCTGGTCGAAATCGAGGAAGGTCACGTAGTTGCGTGCCATCTCTACGGGGGTGAATCCAATGAGTGAGCCTCTACTTCACGTCGAAAACCTCACCAAAATCTTTACTTCGGGCCTCATAGGGGGTTTCGAGATAAGGGCCGTCGATGATGTCACGTTCGATATAAAGGAGGGCGAGATAATTTCCCTCGTGGGTGAAAGCGGCAGTGGAAAGACCACCGTTGGAAAGCTCATTCTCAGGCTTATAACACCAACCTCTGGGAAGATTCTCTTCAAGGGGGAAAACATCCTTGAGTTCAACAAAAAGCGCCTCAAGAAGTACTACTACAAGCACGTTCAGGCGGTCTTCCAGGATCCATTTGCCAGCTTTAATCCGGTGTATCCAATAGATAGGGCCTTTGATCTCGTCTTTAGCTCTTTCCTCCCCGATGTCGGTCACGGTGAGAGGGATGAGATGATCGATAGAGCGCTTGAACAGGTGGGCCTCAATCCAGACGAGATAAGGGGGAAGTACCCGCACCAGCTCAGTGGAGGCCAGCTTCAGCGTATACTCATCGCGAGGGCCCTCTTAGTTGAGCCTGACCTCCTCATAGCCGATGAGGCCGTCTCAATGCTTGACGCGAGCACGAGGATTGACATACTGAACCTTCTGGGAGAAGTCAGGGATAAGTTGGGCACTTCAGTGCTCTTCGTTACCCATGATTTGGCCCTCGGCTATTACATCAGTGACAAGACCATCATAATGTACCGCGGAACGATAGTGGAGATGGGAGACACTGAGAAGGTGTTCAAGAACGCCTTGCACCCGTACACTAAAATGCTCCTTGAGAGTGTTCCGGATATCAATGTTAAATGGGAGTTTAGGAAGACGATAGAACCTGAAAAGGAGGAAGAGGGGATTTACCAGATTCAGGGATGCCGTTACGCACCACGTTGTCCACTCGCCAAGGAAAGGTGCTGGAACGAGAAGCCCAAACTGATCGAAGTGGAAAAAGACCATTGGGTGGCTTGCCACCTTCACGGAGGTGAGTGACGTGCACAAAACGCTTGAAGAGATAAGAAAACTTCCAGAGGGTATTTTGAAAGCACAGAAGGCCTTTGAAGCTTTCAGGGTTAAATACGGTGATTTCAAACTGCCCCGTGAGATTCTCTTCACGGGGTGTGGCTCCTCACATTTCCTGTCGCAGCTGCTGGCCATGGCAACCACCCACCTCGGGGGCAGGGGAGTGGCACTCCCCTGCTCCGAACTTCTGTATTCGAGGGGTTACTACCCCATTGGAAATCCTGAACTTCTTGTGGCAATATCACGCTCGGGAGAAACAACTGAGGCCCTCAAGGCCCTTGAATCTATGAACGTACCCAAACTTGGAATAGCCGCTTACACATCAACCCTGCTTGAAAAGGCCGACTATGGACTTCTCGTTGACACTCCAGAAGATAGCGTCGTCATGACTCACTCTTTCCCGGCTTTCCTTTTTGCTTTCCAGCAACTTCTCAATTGGTCCTTTGGAAGACCGTTATACGACGCCGAGAGGCTGTCAGGGCTCTCAAGGGAAGTCCTTAAAAACGAAGACTATATAAGCGGCATCGTTGAGGAGTTCGACTTCAGAAACGTTATCTTCCTCGGTTCGGGGATGCTCTACCCCGTGGCCCTTGAAGCGGCACTGAAGATGAAGGAAATGGCAATATTTTGGAGCGAGGCATATCAGACCTTTGAAGTGAGGCACGGGTTCAAATCCGTTGCAGACGATAAAACTCTCGTAGTTCTTTTGGTCAATGAGCCCTTTGACTGGCACGATAAATTAACGTCTGAGTTCCAAGGGCAGGGGGCAAAGGTCCTGACGGTGGGTGAAAGGGACACTGGGGCCGATTACTTCGTAAGACTCCCCGAGCTCCATCCCCCAGAAGGTGTCTTGCTACATCTACCAGTGATCCAGCTACTGTCTTATTACAAGGCAGTTAAGAGGGGGTTCAACCCCGACGCTCCAAGGTTCCTCAGCAAGGTTGTCACGTGGTGATGGCGATGGGGAGTGTTGAATTCAACGGTAAAAGGTACATACTGGACGGGGAACCCGTCACAATAGCGGGTGGCACCCTGCAGTTTTTCAGGGTTCCTGCAGATACGTGGAGGGATAGACTTCTCAAAATGAAGGAAGCCGGTCTGAACACCGTTGACACATACGTGGCATGGAACTGGCACGAGCCGGAGAAGGAAACCTTCGACTTTAGGGGAGAGACTCATCCCCAGAGGGACCTGGAGGGATTCTTGGAACTCGCCCAGGAAGCTGGACTTTACGTTATAATTCGGCCCGGTCCCTACATCTGTGGGGAGTGGAAGAACGGGGGTATTCCTGAGTGGCTTATAAACGAGCATCCCGAAATACTTGCCAAGGGGCCCCAGGGTCCTCTCCCGAGGGACATCTATTATCCACCCGTCACCTACCTTCACCCAACCTACCTCAAAGCCGTGGAGGAGTGGTACGGGGCAGTTTTTCCCATTATCAAAAAGTATCTCTACACCCGAGGGGGGCCTATAATAAGCGTTTCAATAGACGACGAGCCCTCGTACTGGGAGACAATATTCCAGGCGTTTCTCACGGACTACAATGACCCGGTAGTTAGACAGGGAGGTCTTTGGGAGAAGTGGCTGAGGAACAACTTTGAGCTTGAAATCCTTAGAAAGAGGTATAGAGGGACTTTCTCTGACTACTCAGAGATTCGGCCTCCAAAGAGCTTCTCCGAACCTCTCCCAAAGGTTCTCGACTGGCACCGTTTCAAGATATGGATGACCAACGAGTACGTTAGATGGATATATGAAAGGATGGAGAGTGCTTTCGACGTTCCCATCAGCATTCTTGACCCATACTTACTCCAACTCGCTTGGAGGCACTTTTTTAACTACATGAGAAAGCACGATCTCAGAATACACGTCTGGACTGAGTTCTGGTACTCCTTCTACCGTTCCTTTGATTTCAAAGAGGACAGGCTCGGTCATGTCTACTACAAGACGGGGATTTACCGCTACCACTTGAAAAAGGCTGGAACACCCCCGCTAAGTATTGAAACGCAGTCTTCACTGGCCCATACAATAGAGCCCGATGAGGCCGAGCTCCTCTATGGCATACTCCCACCCCTCGGAATTCCCAATATAAACTACTACCTCTTCGTTGGCGGTGAAAATCCAAAGGGCTACGAATCACACAACGGTGTCACATGGGATGTCTACTCTCCAATTGGCCTCGACGGTTCTGAGAGGCCTCACCTCCAAACCATAAAGGCGCTCAGTAAAGTCCTTGTGAACGCTCCTGGAATAGCCGAGACGGAACTTAAACCGAAAGTGGCAGTGGCGCTTTATGAGCCCTATGAAGCCCTCAATTTGTGGGCCTATGAGGGGCTCGAAGAGAGCACTGACCTCAACGAATACCTCCTTGGCGAGAGGGGACTCTTCACCCTCCTTGCCATGAGCAACACCCCAGTTGATGTACTCGACTTGGAGGATGCAACTATTGGGGAACTTCTGTCCTATCGTCAGGTCTGGGTTTACAGTCTCGACTTTATGTCCAGAGCGGTTCAAGACAAGCTCGTAGAGTTCGTTTCAAAGGGGGGTAACCTCGTTATCTTGCCGATGCTTCCACGTTACGACGAGAACATGGAGCCCTACTCTTCACTCGCCGATTTCTTAGGGGTCGAAGTGGAGGAGGCTGGGGCCAGGAGAAATCCAAGGCTCATACAGTTCCTCAGCGTGTCCTCGGAAGGCATCGACAGGATGCTCGTTAGGAACACTGTCAGGGAAGTAAAGGGAGGGGAACCCATAGCCTTCATGGGGGAGAAACCAGTTGGAGCGATGGTTAGGAAAGGAGAGGGAAGTGCAATCGTCCTTGGCTTCAGACTTCAGTATTACACGAGTTACCACGATCTTCACAGGAGGTTTGTGTGGAAGTTAAAGAAATTGCAGAACGTGGATGAGGACTTCTCCGTAACGAATCCAGACATGATAGTCCTGCCCATGGAGGGGAAGGATTACACGTACCTTGCGGTCATGAACCCCCGTGGGCACCCGATAAAGGGCAAGATAACTTACAGAGGAAGGGAAATCCCCTCCCTTGCGGAGGGTATAGAGCTGAGGAAAAGAGGAATTATCTACCTTCCCATTGGCATCAAGTACGGGGAAGGGGAGATAGTATACGCAACAGCAACCCTTGTCAAAAGCGCCGGAGACGTCCTTAAGTTCAGAAATCACATGTCTAAAGTCAGTGAAATCTCGTTAAGGGGAGTAAAATCCGTCCGGGTTAACTGCGGTGAAATAATAGATGAGGCTGAGAGGGGAGGAGTGCTGACGGTTCTCGTGGAGCACCCCTGCGAATACTTTGAGCTGGAGCTCGTTTGACTCCACTGCCTCCTTCACTTTTTGATTTTTACCCTTCGGATTCAATAAACCTCTCCACTGCTTGGAGTCCCGTAAGGAGTAGATTTGCTTTGATGAGCTCTACTTTCTGCTTGTAGTTGTCTCTGCGGAGTTTGGTAATGTTGTAGTAGTTTATCTGGGCGGTAAACTCAATTCTTCCGAGCTTTATTATCAATTGTGGTGAGAGGGAGTAATTTCTCGGGTTGTAGCTTGTCCACCCTTGGAGGGATGTACTCAACATGCTGGATTCAAGGAGAGGTTTTAGCTCTGTGATTTTTTTTCTTATTTCTGCCCTTGTTTCTTTGAGAACTTGCTCGAGCTTTTCGAAGGGAAACAGGTGTGAGAACAGTCTGAGAAAACCCTTTCTGTCTATTCTGAAATTTCTTTCTCTGCACTTTCCAGAATTCTGGCATCTTTCCCTTAGTCCTCTGAGGCCCAAGTAAAGGAGCTCTGAAAGTCGGTCAGTGTCATAAACGTAAAACGCTCTCTCGGCCATGATGGTCCTATCGACGTCTACCACCACGCTCCCTCTTGAGAGCTTCTTTTCCACTCTGCTCATCATCCCTTTGGCTCCACCGTCCATTCCTCTCAGCAGATGGTCCGTGAGAAGCCTTAGGGTGGCCTCTTCGATAGTGCTGTAACTCGTCATTAGACTCCATATCCCTGTGGGGTAATCGTTCATTGTCTGCAGTAGCATCCGAGTGTAGTATTCGAATGGGTCAGGGAGGCCTCCCCTTACGATGAGGGTGTAGGGGACTCTTCCACTGGATGTTGAGGATGAGAGCTCCCTGATTATCTCCATCAACCTCATGGAGGAGGATTTTCTGTCCAAGTTGTAGAGGATGTACCCAACGTCCACTCCCTCAAGGTAGAGGTTGTCCACGGCCTTTTCAAGGTCGTGGTATTCTATGGTCTTTGGTGTGGCCATAACCGCCATGTACTTCAGGTCTCTTGGGCTGGATATCCTTATGAGCCTTCCAATCCTCTGATAGAACCTCAGTGGGCTCTTTGGAGTGTCCCCCATCACCATTAACCCGGCCTCGGGTATGTCCACACCCTCTTCGCCTACGAGGGTTGAGGCTATGAAGTCTACCTCTCCTTTTTTTGCCCTTTCCAAGAGCCTTTGACGTTCAAGCTTTGAGAGGTCGCTTGTGAGAACCTCAGCAGACACAGTGGGGAAGTCTTTCTCCACGGTTTCCGTAAACTCATAAGCACTCGCTTTCCGTGAGGTAAACGTTATAATTGGGAGCAGTGCATCGTTGGCAGGAAAACCGTAGGCTTTTAGAATCTCTTCCAGAGTTCTTGCCTTGTGGGACGGCGTATTCGAGGAGCACAGTGTGGAAATCCTCTCGAGGAAAAATCGCCCCCTCACTTTCCCGTTGTTGACCGCCCGCTGAAAGCTTTCACAGAATGCCCCCTTTCCGTATTTTATAAAGGTCCTGTCGAGAAATACAAGGGTGTGGGGATCCCCCCAGATAAAACCCCTGTAGAGAACGTTGTAAATTTCTTCCTCTCTCTTGTTCAACTCAGAGTCAAACACGTCAACTATTGCCTTTGGGGGGTTGAAAGTGGGGTCGATGGAACTCAAGTCTCTAAAATCGTAATCAAGAAGCAATGGGAAACCGAGATGTTCGATAAAATTTGGAGGGATCCCTTGGATTTTTCTCCTCGGGAGGAGGGCGGTGAAACCAACCACTCTCTCTGGTTTTAACGAGCCAATGAGTTCGGAGTAGAGATCGTTGCCGAAAGCATGGTGTGCTTCGTCTATTATCACTTTGTCGAAGGTGTCCCCTGTTTTTTTCGTGCACTTTAGGGCTGTCTGAGGGGTCGATATCACAACTTTGTGGCTTGAAAAGCTATCACAGTGCCCTTCGTACTCTTTTCCTGCGCTGAAGAGCCTGAGCCAGAGTTTCTCGTGCATCTGGTCGCAGAGGAAGCGAGTGGGCTCGATTACAAGGGTTCTTTTGCCCTGCTTAAGGGACAGAAAGGCTGAGAAAAGCTCGAGTATGGTCTTTCCACTTCCGGTGGGCATGGATACAACGGTAAAACGGCTCCCTTCGTCCGCATTGAGTAGCTCCTCTGCCACGTGCCGCTGGTAGGCTCTCATCCTGAACCCGAGACGCTTCTTTAGCATTTCATCGAACTCGTCAATTCTCCCCATGTTTCCCTCAACCAGTAGGTCATTCATGTTTTAAGCCTTGGCCTACCTTGGAGGTTTTCCAATTCAGTCCCGGTTGTCCTTAGGTGTATGTCTGATAAGGTCATCTAAGCAGCCCTCTAAAGCGATATTCATGCCACCGTAAGTAACTTACGGGAGCATAAGTTGCAAGGGTTTCGAAAGGGTTATTTACCCCGAAGAATATTAACAGCCATGCGGGCCTTCATCAAGGACTACCTCATCCCGTGGCTTCTCGTTCCGGGCTTCTGGTTTGGCCTATGGCTTCTGTCATCTCAGACAAGGAAGAACCTCAACCCCGTGACTCTTTTCGTTACTTTCCTCCTTCTCGTCCCGTTTCTCCTTGTGGCGCTTCACTTCGTTGGAAAGGCCCTTGAGCGCTATGGCTACTCGCGGGAGGACATAAAGCGCCTTCCGGAGATAATCGAGAAGACCCACGGGGGGCTCTATCTTTCCAGAGAGATCTTTGATATAATCGGAAAAACACTCGTCTTCTGGGGCCTCTTCGCGAGCGCCCTGATGATGACAGGAGACTCGGTGAGGGGAGTTCTCAATGGGGTTGCTATATTTGCCAGAATCTTTGTCCTCTTCGTTCTCTTAGTCTCGATGGTCATCTGGGTTATGGGGCTTCCCTTTGCCCTCTACGAGTTATTCAAGGGGAAGGAACCGAATAGAGGTTTTTTGATTGAGCTAACAATAAGACAGAACCTTTTTTATACGGCAGTCCTGGTAGCGGTGAGGCTCATCGCGCTCCGCTCCGGGTATCCATCCGGTAGTGATCCTATCGGGGAGCTTATGGCCCTCGGAAGGAACATCTGCTTGGTAAGTTCTCTCTTTGAACTTTCCGCCTTGAACTTCCTCTTTGGTCTCGCTGGCCTCTACGGGTCGAGGAAGAGCAGAAAGCTGACTGCTCTGGCCTTAACGTTGATTGTTCTGGCTCAAATCTGGATAGCCTGGAAAATGCTCGCGGGCAAATTTTAAGTATTTCGTGCATGCATGCACTTATAGGTGGTGCCGTTGGGAAAGACGATAACGATAGCGGATGACGTCTACTACGAGCTCGTCAAGATGAAGGGCAACAAGAGCTTCTCCGAGCTCCTGAGGGAACTCATAGGCAAGAAAAAGAAGGGCAACCTCGATGTGCTCATGATAGCGTTCGGGACGAGGACGCCTGAGGAAATCGAGGAGCTCAAGAAGGAGCTGAGGGAGGTCGAGGAATGGATGGACTCCTGGACACCAGCGTGGTAATTGAGCTCTTCGGCGGGAACAGGAAAATCGTTGAGGCACTCTACAGAGAAGAGAGGGAGTACGCCCTGCCAACCGTTGTCTTGTTTGAACTCCACTGCGGTCACCTCAAGGAGCGGGAGGAGCTGATGCTCGAGATGATGCCCAAAGTCGAGTTCGACGAAAACTCCGCAAAGATAGCGGGGGCAATTTTCAGGGATCTGATAAAGAAGGGAAAACGACCACCGTTTAAGGATCTCCTCATAGCTTCCACTGCCATAGTCCATAACGCAACGCTCTATACGTGTGATGATGATTTCAAGCGCTTTAAGGAGTATGGGCTGAAGGTGAAGGTTTTGGAGAGGTGAACCTCAGAAAGCCGGGGGATGCTTTGTGATTAAACCCCCTCCCTTTAGCTTTTAGGTACGCCCCCTTTTCCTGATTTCGTTTGGGTTCGGGGTGTTGTTATTTGGGGCTTTTTATACAGTGTTTGCGAAACATGGCACCTCTTTCATTCCCCTCGTTAAGTGGCTTGCCGTTCTGTTTATAATCGGCGCGTCTGCGCTGTTTATTGCGGCTACACTACAGGAAGGGACAAGAAGACACCGGAAAAAGTCTTCTACTCCTGGCGAAACTTCCCTAGTGAACTTTCAGCATTCCTCCTTGTGTTCGAAATCGCGTATTCCTCGGGGGTGAGTCTGGAGAAGAGCCTCTCGATGGCGCTCTACGTTTCTGTTATGGCCAACTGGTATTACTCCATGATGGCCCACATGTACATAATACCCGACAGAATACTCAAAATCCGGGCCGTTGTGAATTTTGTGGCCATAACTTTGGGGCTTTACCTCTTCGTGATTGATAGTCTGGTCATAAGCGGGCTGATTGGGGCACTTTTCGCGGTTGCCTCTGAAAAAGACTACAAGGTAACCCGAAAACTCCTAGAAACTGGCCTGCTGGAGAGGAAATACGCCGAAGGTGGAGCATGGCGGTTGTTTTATGGCATCTTTTATGGGTTTGGGGTGGTAGTGGCTCTGATGATACTCACGGGGGAGTACAGTGCCTCGTTTATCAAGGAATCCCTGCTAACGATGTTCAGGCTTCTGTATATATTCACGACGGTTTTCCTTCCCTTCGGGACGCTCCTCGGGTGGTTGAGGTTGAAGGTTCATGGGATAGAACTGGATGACTAAGACAAAGATGATTACGGGTTAGAAAAATGACCTACACCAAAATGGAAAAACGAGAAATCAGAAAGGTGAACGAAGTTTAATCACCCTTCCACCCTCTCAATCCCTATCTTCGCCTGGACTTCTGGCCACTCGACGGTAAATCCTTTCGCCTCGCCGAAGATTACCTCGGTTGCCCTCGTTTCATTTATCACGTAGTCGAGGTTCTCGCTGAGTAGCTCGCGGTTCTCTTCGCTCGTCTCTATGGTGACAACGATTCTGTCGTTCACGTCGAGGTCGAGGCGCTTCCTCATCTCCTGTATCCTGCGCACGAACTCCCTTGCGAGGCCTTCTGCCAAAAGTTC
>Ga0256833_1001197_pt1 | contig 19364 bp, 12 predicted proteins | sample 356284metaG_FD_190535 | JGI IMG/M metagenome (GOLD analysis project Ga0256833, IMG submission 190535) | Hydrothermal vent microbial communities from Mid Atlantic Ridge, Atlantic Ocean - 356-284 | ecosystem: Environmental > Aquatic > Marine > Hydrothermal vents | place: Atlantic Ocean: Mid... | reverse complement strand
AACATTGGCGTCGGTAACCGTGGGATCGTCTCCTCCTTTTCCGTAGCATGCGGGTCCCGGATCTGCACCTGCACTAATGGGACCACACCTCAGTGCGCCCGCCCGGTCAACCCATGCGATGGTACCTCCACCGGCAGAAACCTCAGCAAGATCGATAAACGGGTATCTCACGGGATAACCACTTCCCTTGATAATCCTGCCTGCGTGTACAACGCCACCAACTTCGTATTCTGTTACCACATCAGGTGTTCCACCAATGACGGCACCTGCCTTGGCCGTTGTACCTCCCATGTCAAAACTGAGAAGATTCTCAATTTTAAGGGCCCTGCCGAGGAATGAAGCCGCCACAACTCCCGCAGCAGGCCCCGATTCAATGGTGGCAGCAGGAATCTTTTCCGCCATCTCAACTGTGGTTAAACCGCCGTTGGACTGCATTACATAAAACGGAGCTTCTATACCAAGATCCTGAATCTTTTTGTGTAAATCTTTAAGGTAACGGGAAACTATGGGAACGAGTACCGCATTGACAACGGTTGTACTCGTTCTCTCATACTCCCTGTATTCGGGATCAACTTCGTGGGACGCAACGACAACCAACCCCGGCAACCTTTCTTTCAGGTAATCGGACGCAAGTTTTTCGTTATGTGGATTTGCATACGAATGCAAAAAGGCTATCGCCACAGTAACAATACCTGACTGCCTTATCTTCTCAACTATGGATTCTATCTCCTGAATATTCAATTCCTTAACAACCGTTCCATCAAAGAGTGTCCTTTCGTCAACAGTGAACCTGAACTTCCTCGGTATCAGGGGAGGAGGCCGCCTGAAAAACAGGTTGTACAACTCAGCCCTCTTCTGCCTCCCTATCTCAACCACATCCCTGAATCCTTTAGTTGTGATAAGGGCTCCAGGTGGAATTTCAAGTCCCTTCTGACCCAGAAACAGGTTTGTCCCAATGGTTGTAGAATGAACGATATGAGTAATTTCACCCGGATATTTAACAAGTAAACTTTTAATGGAGTTTATAACTCCATCCTGTGGACTTCTGGGCGTGGAGGGGACTTTTACATTCTTTAATGCGTGCGTGTCCTCCTCAAAGGCAACGAGGTCAGTGAATGTCCCACCGATATCCACACCGACTCTATATTTATGCATAATCCCTTTATAAATTTGCAAAAAAGAATTGTCAACATTTGTAAGTGGCTGTTCGGAAGACATTTCACCACATGGTATTCAACCTTAGGAATTAAATCATCTATTATTTTCGGGGTGTAATATCTCCCTCGGATAATCTGATATCTCCTCCATTATCTCCACCGGGCTCCCGTTCCCCCTGTATAGAATCTTCCTCTCCAAATTAAAATACACCTGAATATACCTTCATCAAAACTCTGCTCCTAAATCCCTCACACTCGTAAAACTCCTCATCGCCTCGCCGCCTATACTCCACAATTGAAAGCCTGAGGTTTAAAAGCTCAGGACTTAACATTTTCTCTTTTCTTTTACCGTGTTTATTGTGTAGTCATGGGCACCTCTTTTTAAGAGTGAGGCGCCTGCTTATTATCATAGTTTCACAGGATACCCTTTAGCCTCTTCCTGATTCCTTCCCCCATCCACGACAACCTCTGGATACCATGTGAGGTAACCAAAACACACAGATGGGTGGGGAAAAACTTAATAATCTTTTTTGCGGGAGAATTCTGGAAAGGGGACCCCTGGATTTTTGGGGAACACCTGTAACACTCAAACCCTTTTGAAAGTTATGGATTTTTCAGTTTCCAAGTATCACTTCTATCGCCTTTTCAAGCTGGAGGTCTCTATCAGGGTTGTTGGGATCGTTATCGACAAAGTAATCCGGTTTGACGCCGTAGCCCTCGAGGTTTGTCCCATCTGGAAGATACCATCCTACATAAGGGACATTGAGTGTTGAACCATCCGGCAGTTTCACATGATCGGTTCCGATAACACCGCCACCGGTGGGAACACCCACGAGTTTACCTATTCCGAGGTACTTAACCGCTGCGGGGAAGATCTCTGCATCTGAGAAGGAGAATTCGTTGATAAGTACCACCAGTGGTTTACCCCACCTCAGGGGTGGCTGAATTTGCGGCTTCTGTCCCCTCCGTACGAACTTTGCGTAGGCCCTCTTCGTAAGTATGTCAAGAAGTTCCTCGTGTATCCTGCCTCCAGGGTTGTACCTCACATCAAGGATAAGTCCTTCCTTACCCTCGCGTAAAAACCTAAGGATTGCCTTTTTAAACCTTGCAAGTTCACTTTCGTTCATCGCTCTTATGTGATGGTAGGCGATCTTACCGCCTGTTGCCTCTTCCACCAGTTTTCTGTTTTTCTCCTCCCATTCCTCCCAGGCGAATGTTCTCATGGTATCCCATGGCAGAACTCTGATGGATAAATTCCTTTCATCAACTGTGGTTACCACGATGCTATCTTTCTGGTAAGCGACTTTAAAAAGGTTGAAATGTGGGGTCTTTGTACTCACACTGTCCACACTTACGATGATGTCGCCGGGTTTCAAACCTGCACTGTCCGCCGGTGAGTTTTTGTAAACCTTCGTAACTTTTGCGCCGTTTTCCGTAAGTTCTATTTCAAAGCCCGTGAAAGCCCTGACTTTCCTGTTGCTTTCTGGTGGCTGTATCCCTATGTGAGAGGCTCTGAGTTCACCCATCATAAACAGTATAGCCTTTCTGACATCGTCGTAGGTCTCGGCATAATCCAGCAGTGGCCGGTAGTATTCCTTTACAGCTTCCCAATCCACGCCGTGCATGGTGGAGTCGTAGAATCTGGTTTTCAACTTCAGCCAGGCCATATCATAGATTTTTTTGAAATCCTCGTGTCTCTTTACGACTTCCTTTGCCGTAAACTCCACAGTTTCCGGGAAAATAAGTTCTTTCGGACCCTTAATTTTCTGAAGCTTACCTTTATTTGTAAAAACGATGTACGCACCTGACCAGCAGGGATTCCTTCCTGTTGCCAGCTGGATGTGCCGGTTCCCCTCGGCGTCCATAACAAAGATTTCAGGAGATGACTGACGGGATGAGACCTCGTATGCGACAAGTTTTCCGTCAGGTGATAGCGTGGGGATCTGCTTGTATCCCGGTCCATAAGTCAACCTTTCGGGTTTCCCCACCGGCTTTCCATCTTTTACAGCTATCCTGTAAATTTCCCCATTACCACTTCTCTGAGAATCAAAGTATATCCACCTGCCGTCCGGTGAGAAGACAGGATCGTCGTCCGCCTTCTCGTTGTGTGTTATCTGAAACACTTTCCTGTCCCTGAGTCTAATCACAAATATGTCCTTATTACCCTTGCGTGTGGAGGTGAACACCAGGTACTGGCCATCTGGAGACCAGCTTTCAAAGAAATCGTCAGCCTTATCCTCTGTTATCCTCTCAGGTTCACCACCTTCAACAGGAACCACATAGATATCGTTGTTACCAGACCTGTCAGAGTAAAAGGCGATCTTTTTACCATCGGGAGAAAAGCGAGGCCATGCGTCCTCGTAAGTATCGTCGGTAACCTTTCGTGCCTCCCCTCCATTTGCAGAAACGATCCATATATCTCCCCTCATTGCAAAGGTGATCCACCTGCCATCAGGGGACATGGAAGGTGATTCCACAACATCGGTAAACTCACGGATGAACTCCTCCGGCAGTTTGCTGTCAGTGTCAATCTTTATACCCAGAGGTTCAGCTTTACCTGTCTCAAGATCAATTCTGTACAGGGTGAGCCTGTGTTCGATAACACCGTATTTTCCATCCTTTGAAACTGCAAGGTGCAGGGCATCACCTCTTTTCAGATGGGTGATCCTGACAGGCCTCCCGTCAAATCGATACACCTGAAGGCCACTATCCCTTTCTGAAATAAAGTAAATGTTACCCCTGCCATCCACGGCAGGATCGCGATCCGTACCGTCAAAGTCGGTCAATCTTTCAAATTTCCCATTCTTTAACATGTAGATCTCTCCGTTGGCAGATCCCCTGTATCCCTTTCTAAAGTAAGAAACCCCATCTTTGACGAAGTAAATAGAGCCATCAGGGGCAAAAACTGCACTGTGAGAATCAAAATCTGTTACTCTGACTGGCATACCGCCGTCCTTATGTATTTTCAAAATCGTATAATACCTGCGATTCCTGAAGGAATAAAACAGGATCGTATCGCCCTTCCAGTCTGTGGGTATGTCTGTTGATGGATTGAAAGTTATCTGCCTCGGCGTTCCACCCCTGGCAGGTACGATCCAGATATCGTAATTTCCTTTCCTCCTTGAGGCAAAGGCTATCTCCTTTCCATCAGGTGACCAGACGGGCCTCGTGTCAGTTGCCTCATGAAGTGTAACCCGCCACACCCTGTGTTCAACAGTATCATAAACCCATATATCACCTCTGTAAGAGAATGCTATCCTGCTACCGTCAGGGGATATGGATGGATAGTACAGGCCAGGCGTACTTCCCTGATTTAACGATAGAAAAAGTAGAATCAAATACTTTATCATATCAAAGACCTCCAGTTGAAAAATTTTGGAAAGTTTAAGGGAGCTGATATGGATTTTCAAAATAGCCTGATAGCTTCGAGGAACAGAGACATAACATCCTTTATAGTGATGGAAATACTGGAAAAGGCTCACAGACTTGAAAGGGAAGGCAGGAGTATCATTCACCTTGAGATCGGGGAACCTGACTTCGACACTCCGGAGCCTATAAAGGAGGCAGGGATAAAAGCCATAAAAGAGGGCAAAACCCATTACACACCGAGTCCCGGTATTCCGGAACTACGAGAAAAGATCGCTGAATTTTACAACTTCTATTATGGAATAGACATTTCACCTGAGAGAATTTTCATAACAAACGGGACATCCGGGGCTTTTATCCTGATCATGGCGGCCATTATGGACATTGGTGACGAGATCATCTTCACGGATCCCGGCTACCCCTGCTATCCCAATTTTGCAAGGGCATTTGATGCAAGGCCCGTATTTGTCCCGGTTTACGAAGAAGAAAACTTCGAAATCTCAATTGAAGAAGTGGAGAGAAGGAAGAGTGACAGGACAAAAGCCCTGCTCATCGCCTCCCCTGCCAATCCCACAGGAACCTTAACAGGACCGGACACCATAAGGAGAGCTATCGGGCTTACACCGTTCTTCATTTCGGACGAGATCTATCACGGACTTGTGTACGAAGGAAGAGAGCACTCAGCCCTTGAGTTTTCAGACGATGTAATCGTGATAAACGGTTTCTCAAAGCTCTTTGCCATGACAGGCTGGAGACTCGGATGGATGATCGTGCCCGAAAGACTTATTAAAACAGTTCATAAACTCGCTCAGAACCTTTTTATATGCCCCAATTCTGTTGCACAGTATGCGGCTCTTTACGCCTTCAACGAGGGCTGGAGCTATGTTGAAAACATGAAGAGGGAATATGACAGAAGAAGAAAAGTTATGGTAGAAGGTTTAAGAAAACTTGGATTTGGCATAAGATCCACGCCCGCAGGAGCCTTCTATGTCTTTGCAAATATTTCGAAGTTTTCCGGTGATTCCTTTAAATTCGCACACGAGATACTCGACAGGGCCGGAGTTGCCGTCACACCGGGTGTTGACTTTGGGTCGAACAGAACAAATCATTATATAAGATTCTCCTATGCCAACTCACTCGAAAACATAGAGGAGGCACTGGAGAGAATAAAAAAATTTCTTGAGGAGAGAAAATGAGGCTGTTAACGAGATCCCGATACGCGGTAAGGGCAATACTTGACCTCGCGATGAACCTTGATGGGAGACCCATATTTATCAGAGAGATAGCCGAGCGTGAAGGGCTTTCGGAGAGATACCTTGAAAACCTCTTCCTCCAGCTCAAGAGGGCGGGAATTCTCGACAGTTCCAAAGGTAGAGGCGGTGGATTCATGCTGGCGAAAAAACCAGAGGACATAACACTGCTTGAAATCGTTGAGGCTGTTGAAGGCAGGATAAGCCTCGTGGAATGTGTGGAGGACGAAACGACATGTGACAAAGTCCCCGTTTGCGCCCCCCACGATGTATGGAAAGAGCTCGCAAACAACATAAGAGAATTCCTCAGAGGTTATACCCTGAAAGATCTCATTGAAATACAGAAGAGAAAACTCCAGGAGGCATTTAAAAGGTAGAGCTGGCAGAAAATTTTTGTTCACCGATTTATAATTTTCAAAAATCCCCGGAGGTTAATCAGGAATGAAAAGGTACATAGTCGCAACCGTACTCTTATTTACCACAATTTATGCACACCGGGTTGAACTCTTCGACGGTAGGGTCATAAAAACCCAAAAAATCCAACTGAAGAACGGAGCCTACATTCTGGACGACACGGTGGTAAGCCGTCTGGATGTGAAAAAAATCGTATTTGAAGGTGGAAAGAAGGCATATCTTCCGGTAAAGTACAGGCTTGAGGATCCTGAAAAGGTTATTGAAAAGGCAAAAGCTGCGCGCAAACTCTACCCTGATGCGAGCGGAATTGTACTCCTTGACCAGGGTTTCTATTCCATGGAGCCCGACTCAACTCAGTACAACCGTTATCACTTCCAGGGACTGATACTGAAAGACGACGCAAGAGACTGGGCAAATGTCAGGATTTACATCTACGAAGACATGCTCAGGGCGCGCCTTCTCGCAGCAAGGTGCATAAAGCCTGACGGAAGGGTCATATATCTCAATCCGGAGGATGTTAAGATAACCAAACCAAAATCAGGTCTTGAATTCTTCGGCAAGAGTAAAGTAATGAGTTTTACAATCCCCGGAGCAGAAGTCGGTGACATAGTTGAATATGTTTACGAATACCACATATTCAATCCGTGGGACAAAAAGGTATTCTCTGAAAGGTGGTTCTTCGGAGGAAAGAAACCCGTACTGCACTCCGAGGTAACATTCAAATTACCGGAGAAGGAATTTTTCAAATATTTGATCAGGAACACTGATTCCGGTAGAGTTAAATACAGTGAAAAAATTCTCGGTCCGTACAGGCTCTACACATTTTCCATGGATACAGTGGATCCGGTTGTTGACGAGCCCTCCATGCCCCCTCTATCAGATGTGATTCCCATGGTGGCAATAACAAACCAGAGATCCTGGGACTATCTTTACAACTGGTATGCAAACTTCCAGAAAAAAAGGATGGTGATCACACCTGAAATAAAGGCACTTGCCGACAGCATAGTCCGTGGAGCCTCAGGACTGGACGATTCCATCGCCAGAATCTATTACTGGGTGCAACAGAACATCAGATACATCTCCATCAAAGGTGGAGCTTCCTCAGGCGTTTCAGGTCATCCAGCATCGGAAACCCTGAAAAAGGGGTATGGCGATTGCACGGACAAGTCCATCCTGTTTTCCACACTGTTAAGAGCAGTTGGAGTTATGGGATACCCTGTTTACATTGAGACCAACGACGCCGGGACATTTCTCGTTGATATCCCATCTTTTCAGGGAAACCATGCCATAACCGAGATCGTGACCCGTGACGGCAGGGACTTCTATCTCGATGCAACTGGTTCAACGAGCCGGTATCCATACTTCTGGTCTGCTGACCACGGAGTATGGGCACTGAACGCACAACTAAAGAAAATCTCTTTCATAAAAGTACCACCTCCGGAGGACAACTGGCGAAAGTACACATACAGACTGAAAATAAAACCAGATGGCACAACGAGGGTGGAATTTCTGGGGGAATACACGGGGGACTTTGAGGCCGGTGTCCGGTGGTACTGGCAGTTCGTTAAAGAAGATGAGAGGGAAAACAGGATGGAGGAGATGATCCAGATGACCGCACCGGGCTCAAAGCTGATCTCTTACGAACTTGGTCCCCTGTACGACCTGTCAAAACAATTCTACCTGAAAATCGTTTTCGAAATACCCGGTTACCTCAAAAACATCGGTGATCTCTACCTGCTTGAGCTCCCTGACCTGAAAAATAGATACAGATTCCCGGAAATATCTGTAAAAAAGAGACACTACGACATCGTCTATCGTACATCCTACAGGGTTTCACACGACTTTTACATCGAATTTGAAGGACTGAAGCTGAAATACCTGCCGGATTCCATCGCAATCAACGACCCCCACTTTTCATACATCGCCTATTATAAAAAAGCTGATACAGGCCAAATTGAATACCACGATTCATTCAGGAGATGGGACAGGATAATACCCTTTGAAGATTACGATGTTTACAAAAAAGACATCCTCACCCTCTTGAATCACATGAGAAAACCTGTAATTTTTGAAGGAGGCAGGTAACATGAAATATCTTCTCTCACTTTTAACAGTATTCTCACTCTGGGGAATGGGGAAAATTCCGAAAAATCTCACGAGAGACATCGTTTATCTCAAAAATGGTGAAGAAGTAAACGGATCTGTGCTGAACATCTGTGAGGACACGGTTTATGTATCAACCATTCACGGTGAGGTAGCAATCCCTCGTTCACAGGTCCTCAGTATAGAATCTTCAAAGAGAAGACCCGGTGACATGTGGGAAAAACTATCCGATATAAAAGATACCCTGCTTCTTAAAGCACTTGAAGTTCCTGTAGATTCTATTTATCCCGGGGCTGGATATGTGAATGTTTTTGTCATCAAAAAGTTCCAGCTAAATCCTGATAGTACTTACAGTTATACAGAGAGACGGATCATAAAGATATTAAAGGAGCGGGGAAAAAGGGCGGCAAACCGTGTTTTTAAGTATCGTAAAAGCTTCGAAAAGGGAGAGATAGTCTTTGCAAGGACCGTTACGAAAGACGGCAGGGTCGTCTCCATCATGGACAACGCCATTGAAGACGCTTCTGTCTTTTCAAAATTTCCCGACTACGATGACCTCCGTCAGGTTAAATTCGCCATTCCAGAAGGATCACCCGGTAATGTCCTCGACTACGAGATAAAAATCACTGGAGTCTTTGATCCCCGTCATCCTCCCTTAAAGAAAATCCTCCTGGGAGACAGAGAACCCACATACCTTGAGATACTCGAGCTCAATGATGGCGCAAACCTCATGGCCGTCGAGGAGAAAAATGGGGATGTGGTTGAAAAGACAGAAAATACTTATACTCTGAAGAATTATGGCGGTTACATCGAAGAACCCTACATGCCTCCCCTTTACTACATACTTCCATCTTTCACATGTGAACTTAAAACCACCGGTGAACTGGACTACTACAGGTCCTACATCTATTCACTTCTGGATTTCAATGCGGACAGTATTTTAAATACTCTGCTATCCCGTGCCCAGAATCGAGAAGATACCCTGTTTTTCATTTACAGATTCGTATCCCGGGACATCAAACGGGTCCCGGTTGACGGGGAAACTTACAGCATTTTTCCGCAACCTCCCGAAAGGGTCATTCAAAAGTCCTCAGGAAGTGAAGTTGATAAGGCATATCTTCTCTACGCTTTATACAGAAAGGCGGGGTTACCGGCTGACCTCGTACTTGCCGTTTCCAAAAACACCTGGTACTTACCAGATACATGGAATTTGAGTATCTTCACGGGTCTTCTCGTCAGGGTGGATACGGTTTATCTTGACCCTGCGAACGACAGGATACCCTTCGGTTACATAAGACCTCAATTTCAGGGTACAAAAGGTGTGGAATTGGATGGCACAACGGTAGAAATCCCATACATACCTTCAGAGCGCGAAGGTCAGATAGAGTTTATGAACATTTCCATAAATCCTGGAGGTGACCTGATCGTTGAAGACAACATGATGTTCAGGGGTAAAGACGAAACCGCGATAAGGAGCCTAAAGAGATTCAGAAAGGTTGAGCTTGAGAAAATACTGGAACAGAACCTCAACTGGGCACCCGGCATCGTGCTTGACTCGTTCAACCTCTCTGATCTAAACGATCTTTCCATACCACCAAAGCTGACGCTCTTCTACCATATTCCGGGTTATGCCATAGTGGCTGACAACCTGATACTTCTCAAGATGCCAGACCTATCAGACTACACTGCAGAGAAAGTGGGAGCTACGGTCAGAGTTAACCCCATCTTTTTTGAGAGGAACTACAGGAGTATCAAGGATATCGTTATAAATGTACCGGCAGGTTACAGGGTGAGGTACATCCCCAAAGGCTTCTCAGGGAAGGTGAAGTTCATGGAGTACAAATCTCTTCTGTATAAATCAGACAGTAAGATTCATTATAGCGACGAGACCAGAAGGCACGGGGGAATCTTCAGAAAGTCTTTCTATCCCGGATTTAAAAGAATCGTGGAAGGTATGGCGCGTCAGCGTGATTCCTGGATTGTCATTGAGAAGAAATGATAAAAAAGAACCTCGGCAAATACAGGGTAGAATCGTGGATTGGAGGGGGCCAGTTTGCCGATGTTTTTCTGGTCTTTGACACCATCACTGAAAAAAGGTTCGCACTAAAAGTTTCAAGAACCAGAGAAAGAGACATTGAGATGCTAAAAAGGGAAGCTCAGCTACTTGCTTCTCTTGAGCATCCCAATGTTGTGAGATTTTACACAGCTGAACTGATTGATGGAAAACTTGCCATCGTCATGGAATATGTGGATGGCAGGTCTTTACGAGAAGTTATCGAAAACGAGGCTCCTCTTGATGAAAGAGGCGCCATATCCATCGTGGTCGATGTCCTTGAAGCTCTCTCTTTTGCCCACTCAAGAGGTGTTCTGCACAGGGATATAAAACCGGAGAATATCATGATAACAAAAAACGGCGAGGTGAAACTCACCGATTTTGGCCTTGCCGTTATTCTATCAAGCAGTCTGAGCTTTTCAATGGCAGGGACTCCCATATACATGGCCCCTGAAGCGTGGAGCGGTAAGTTCAGAAAGGAATCAGACCTATGGTCAGTTGCATGCGTACTTTACGAGCTTGTGGCAGGATACCCACCTTTTTATGCTGAAACTATAGAGGATTTAAGAAACCAGATTTTTAAAGGAAAACTGAAAAAACCTGCCCGCATGACACCCCATCTATTTGAAATCGTTAAAAAGGCGTTGAGAAAAGTGCCTTCTGAAAGGTACAGGACCTCGTCTGAAATGAAAAAGGCACTTCAGGATTACATCAGAAAATCAGGCGGAGAAATCTCTGTCAAAACTGTCCATGTAAGAAAAAAGTCCTCACCGGTTCTTGAAGGATTAACGGAAGAACAGCGTGAGGCGGTTTTAAACGGCGATGGGTACTTTCTCCTCCTCGGTGGTGCCGGCACCGGTAAGACCACCACCCTTGTGCACAGAATTGCGTATCTGATCCACGAAAAACATGTGCCTGCGGAAAATATCCTCGCTGTAACCTTCACAGGCAAGGCGGCAGGAGAGATGAAGGAGCGGGTGGAAAAACTTATCGGCGAGGGAAACACCAGAAATCTCTGGACAGGTACACTCCATTATCTGGGCAGAAAAATCGTTTCCTACGGTATCGAAAGACTTGGATATCCACCGGAGTTCCAGTTAATCAGCAGGGACGCACAGGAGGAACTATTTGAAAGGGCAACAGGGATAAGGTCAAAGGAAAAGGCACGGGCAATTCTGAGGGAGATCTCAAAATACAAAGGGAATCTCGTTCCCCCTGACTACCTCGTTGAACACGCAAGACATAAGTGGAAAAGAGAGGTGGCAGAAGCCTACGAGAAGTATCAGAAAACCCTGTTTTTCAATGGTTTTATAGACCTCGACGACCTTATCTTCCTCTCTGTAAAACTCCTCAGGCAGTACGACGATATTAAAGAAACCTTTAGCTTCAGATTCCGGTACATCCTCGTCGATGAGTTTCAGGACATAAACAGAGGTCAGTTTGTACTCCTCCAGATCCTCTCATCAAGGCATAAAAACTTATTTGTGACAGGTGATGATGACCAGTCTATCTACGGATTCCGTGGAGCATCCAGCAGGTATCTTATGGAATTCAGAAAGTTTTATCCTGACCACAAGGAGGTACGATTGACTCAGAACTTCCGGTCACCTGAAGAGATCATCTCCGTCGCAAATACTCTGATCTCTCACAATGACAATCGCATAGATAAACTGCTTATACCGATCAGGGAGTCAGGTGAAAATGTCATAAAGTTTTACGCAGCAAAGGACGAAACAGATGAGGCTGAGTTCGTTGCCGAGAAAATCCTCGAAGAAAGAGAAAGAGGGAGAAGTTTTGACGACATCGCCGTCCTCGTACGCCTGAATTCACTTTCAAGACCCTTCGAAGAGGTCTTCAGTAAGAAAAAAATCCCCTTCAATGTCCTCGGCATAGGAGGCTTTTACGAAAGAGAAGAAATAAAGGCTTCAATTGGATTCCTAAAGTTTTTATCCGGTAAAGGCACGGCCTCGGATCTCCAGCACATGCTCATTAAGTTCTTCAGATGGCATCCGAAAGACGCAAGAACAGCCGTCAGGTACTTCTCAAAAACCGGTAAACCCACTTTTTCCAAAAAGTTCCCTGAGGAACAGCTTAAAACCCTCGAAAAGTTCTGGAAATACTTGAATTCTTTTACACCTGAACAGCTGAGAATAAGATCCCCCCAGGAGCTCCTTGAAGAAGTTTACGACATCACAGGATACATGAAATATCTCGAGGAGAAGGAAACACCGTCAAGACTTGTTGAGAGGGATAACATCAACGAACTCCTCGGTATCGCAGGCTCCTTCCGAAAGGGTGAGGTTTTGGAATTCTTAAATCATGTAACCATGATGCAACATCTTGGCGAGGAATTCCGGTCCGTGGGTGGAGTTCAGATTATCACTATCCACCAGTCAAAAGGACTGGAATTTCCCGTCGTCTTTCTCGTTGGTCTCGTTGAGGGTGTTTTTCCCCTGTTCAGATCAGTCGCAGAAAAGTCAGGTCTCGAAGAGGAAAGAAGACTCTGTTATGTTGCTTTGACGAGGGCTTCTGAGACACTCTACCTTACTTATCCTAAGAGGAGATTCAGATACTACCAGGAACCCTCGAGGTTCCTTTACGAAATGTATGTTAAAGAAGAAAGAAACATCTGAGGAGGAATAAAATGGGAAACGAGGTTCGCGTGAGATTTGCTCCATCACCAACAGGTTACCTGCATGTGGGTGGGGCAAGAACCGCTCTTTATAACTGGCTTTTTGCACGAAACCGTGGCGGAAAATTCCTGCTGAGAATAGAAAATACCGATGTAAAAAGATCGAGCAAGGAGATGGAAGAGTACATCAAGGAAGCCATGCTCTGGCTCGGCCTGAACTGGGATGAAGACATCGTGTATCAGCTCGAAAGACTTGAAATCTATAGAAAATACGCTCTCGAACTTGTCGAAAAGGGACTTGCCTACTATTGCTACACGCCACCAGAAGAACTTCAAAAGGAGGGCGGAGGAGTGGAATGCCACGAGGTGAATCCAGAAGATTACAGTGAAAAACCCCTGGCAATAAAGTTTCGCGTCCCTGACGAGGGTACGACCGAGTTCGATGACATAATAAGGGGACACATCAGATTTAAAAACGAAGATCTGGGTGACTTCGTTATTGTAAGATCTGATGGAATACCAACCTATAACTTTGCCGTGGTCGTGGATGACCACTACATGGGGATTACACATGTGATCCGTGGCGAGGACCACATTTCCAACACACCAAAACAGATCCTGATCTACAGGGCTTTCGGCTGGAAAGTCCCCGAATTTGCACACCTCCCAATGATACTTGGCCCCGATAAAAAAAGGCTCTCAAAGCGTCACGGCGCAACCTCTGTGCTCGAATACCGTGACATCGGTATCCTCCCTGAAGCCTTATTCAACTTCCTTGCCCTCCTCGGCTGGTCCCCCGGTGACAACAGAGAAATCGTGTCAAAAGAAGAGATGATACGGCTCTTTGATCTCAAAAGGGTGGGAAAGCGAGCCGCCGTCTTTGACCTGGATAAACTCTTCTGGATCAACTCCGAGTACATCAGGATGAAATCAGATGAGGAGATCTACGAACTCGCACTACCTTTCATGGAAAAGGCCGGCCTCGTAAAATCAGACGAAGACAGAGAAAAATTCAAAAAAGTCGTCCCACTTTTAAAAGAAAGGGTCAAGCTTCTCAAAGACTTTGTGGACTTATCTGAGTACTTTTTCAAGGATGTGGAAAAGTACGACGAAAAGGGGGTAAAAAAACACTTCAAAGAGGGAGTTGAAGAAAGGCTCTCCCTCCTCGTTGAAAAACTTAAAGCAATTGAAACCTTCGACGAAAAGAGCATAGAAAAAGCTGTGCGCTCACTGGCAGATGAACTCGGCATCAGTGCTGCTAAACTTATACACCCCACCAGACTCGCCGTCACAGGACGCACATTCGGACCAGGACTATTCGAGCTTATGGCTGTCATTGGTAAAGATGAGTGCATAAAAAGGATTGAAAGGGCTATTGACTGGATTAAGGCACAGAGAAGAGATTAACCTTTTTTATCAAGATACAGGCTACGACTCTTCCGAATGAGGTAAAGAGAGATTACGAGGGCAACGACAACAACGAGGGATATAACAGTCTCAAACTCGTAGATCTTTATCTTGTCGAGACTGATCTCCTCAATGGAGTGGGCACCGATGATGAGAATTTTCCTCACACCCGAAATGATTCCAATAAAGAGAAATGGTTCAACCGTAAGAGTACGGGATTTGAGATAGTTTAAAACAAGCCAGATGATCTCGAGTAGTATCAGGATGAGAAGCATGTCCTCAAGCACCTTTAATGTCAGGTGTACCACAGGCTGATGCTGAAATAGGCCGACCATAAAGTTGACGAACGCATAGGAGAAGATGGTGATGGAAATCAGGATGAGAAAGCCCGAAATGGCTGTATAAACTATGTCGTCGAAAACCTCCAGTATCCTGACGATTTTCCTCATCAAGAGAAATTATAAAATCCCTCCCCTATCATGTAAACAATCGGGTGTTCAACCTGATAAATGGGGATTGAATTTTAAGCTGTGGGCTCACCCGGTTTTATTCGCTTTAGGAAGTCTCTTTGACCTTATGGCGAAGGCGAGGGAGATGGCAAATGCGCTTGAAGCGTTGAGACTTCCCGTTTTACCCTCCATGGGGATACTCACGATAAAATCGCTCTCATCGAGAACGAGCCTGCTTACCCCCCTGTCCTCCCCTCCGATCACGAGAGCAAGCGGAAACGGAAATTCAAAATCAAAGATACTCTCTCCCCCGACCTCGATGGCAACGACAAAACCTCCGGCCTTTTTAAACTCCCTCAAAAAATTTCTGATGTTTGTCACAACCGATATGGAGATGTGAAATATGGCCCCGGATGAAGCCTTCACCACAGCCTCGCTCAGAGGCGCTCCCCTCCGGCCAGGAATCACCACCCCTTTCGCACCCAGCACCTCGGATGTCCTGATTATGTTCCCGAGATTCCCCGGATCCTCAACATGGTCAACCACTGTAACGATACCGCCTGCCGAAACTGTCCTCTCTATTAATTCCCTGTAAAAGACAGTCTCAACCGGTAGAATCCTCGCAACGACCCCCTGATGGTGTAAAGAACCTGACATTCTGCTCAACCTGTCTTTTGAAACCTGACTCACGGGGACCTTTAATTCCTGAATCAACTCCCACAACGCAGGATCAAGCCTCACTCCCTTCTGGATGTAAATCTTTTGAACTCTATCGGGTCTCGTTTTTAAAAGTTCTGAGACAGGATTTCGCCCGTAAACTATGTCACGGGATGTTTTCATGCCCTCCTTCCCTGTAAAGTTCAAAAAGTTTATCCACTATTCTTCTGGATGCGTTCCCGTCCAGTTTATAAAAAAGCTCTTTCCTGTATCTCTCAGCCGCCTCAACCATCTCATCGTCAGGATTAAGGGCCTTTTCAATGGCGGCTGGCAACTCCTCAGGTGAGTCTATGTGGACAAATGCGTTTTTTAAAAACTCCCTGTTGTCCTCACCCAGAATAGGTGTGCCGTCGTGATGCCTCAATTTTTCGTACGGGAGATTGTAAATAATACCGTGCTTCCCGATTGCGAGAAACTCAAACATCGTACTCGACGCCTCTGTAATCATCGTATCGGCAACGAAAATAAACGGGAGTATGTTGTGCTCATCAGGTGGAACCAGCACAGCGTGTGGATACTTTTCCATCCTTTTCTCAAAAATTTTATGCTGGGAATGGGGGGCGTACTTTCCCCTCCACGAGTATGGATGAAGCTTTATTATCAAATTGAAGTCACGGGTGTACTCAAAGATTGCGTCCTTTAACGCATAAATACTCGTCGGCTTGTAGGTTGGAGCGTAAAGGATGGTCTTTTTCCCGGGATCAAGATTCCACCTTTTCAAAATCTCTTCACGGTTTAATTTCCCCTGAAAAATCGGATCAAGCTTGGGATAGCCCACCACATAGACCTCATTTTTTAAAAGTGCTCCCTCCTCGATTATCTTTCTCTTTCTGTAAGGCCCTTCGACGAATATGATGTACTTCGTGTCTGGCTGGCTCTTTAAATTCCTGTACAGAATGTTTTTTATACCCGTGCCATGATTTACGAAGGCGAGGATGGTTCTGCCGTAAAGGTGAACATCCCTTATGGTGTCACCGGTGATAACGATGTCAAATCCGGACTTTTCTTCGGTAACCTTCAACCCCTCTTTCCGGAGCTTCTCATGAATCTCTTTTTTTAAGCTTCTTGTGAAAAAGAAAAATCTCCTCTCTTTTTCGTCCTCACACGAGAAATAGATGTCAAATCGGGGATCGTCTTTCATTACATCGTAAATGGGATCGAGGGAGGCCCTGTGGTACAGAAAGCTGAGTCTGAAGAGAACTTTTATTTTTTCAGAATAGTGCATCTCCCGACTCTTCAGCCTCCGCTTCGGGATCTCCCAGATAAACATGCCTCTTCAGACTCTGAAGGTACTCAGACCAGCGGGACAGGGGATCCTTCCTCTTCCTCCGGGCTTCAATAAACATCCAGACTTTAGAATCCATGTTGTCTGCAAAGTGCAGTATCTGCGCCTCAAGTGTCATGGGCCTCACGGGTGATCCCCATTCAAGCTCCCCGTGGTGGGAAATAACAAGGTGCAGTATCTGAAGCTTCAGGTCCTCCGGAAACCCGCCACGAAAATTTTTCATCTCCCTTATCTTTCTCATAATCATTTCGTATCCGATAACGAGGTGACCGAGGAGTCTGCCTATGTCCGTCCGATCTATTCTGGGAAAGTAGGAGTACTCCTCCACCTTTCCTATGTCGTGAAGGAGAGCTCCTGCTATAAGAGTGTCAAAGTTGACCTCCCTGTATCTTGAGGCAATGCTGATGCAAAGTTCTGTAACATTCAGGGTGTGCTCCAGCAATCCGCCGATGTATGCGTGATGGTTCGCCTTGGCAGCGGGCGCCATCTTAAACTTTTCCATAAACTCCTGGTCGTTAAAAAATCTCTTCAAAAGCTCCTTCAAATAGGGGTTGGAAACCCTTTCTATGTTTCTGTGCAGGTCGAGTACCATCCTCTCGATATCCCTCGATGTCGTGGGAATGAAGTCCCGGATTTCAAAATCCTCCTGCCGGGTGGCCTCAAGGATCTTGAGGTTAACTTCGTCCCTGAACTGATCGACAACCCCCCTGACCAGTGCAACCTGACCTTCTTTCAGGTGAGAAAGGTTTTCCTGTATGTTGTCGAAAACACGGGCTGGCACAGACCCTGTGGCGTCTGAAAGAACCAGGTCCAGGTAGTCGCCTCCATCCTTCTTTTTCCTGACTTTCACATTGGCAACGAGGAAGTAATCCTCTATCTCCTCGTTTAAATGGTTCCGGAGATTCTTTACGAAAATCCTTTTCATGGTCTTACATAATACTTCTCATGCCAATTTTTTTCAATCTCCCTATGCCCTGCCAACGCATTATAATTAAGAAAAATTGGAGGCCTGATTATGGAATACAGGATCAAGGATGTTGCAGTTAAAGATTCCGGTAAAAGGAAAATTGAATGGGCGCTCGAACACATGCCCGTTCTTTCAATTCTCAGGGAAAGGTTTGCAAAAGAAAGACCATTCGATGGATTGAGAATCTCAGCATGCCTTCATGTTACACCAGAAACAGCTGCCCTGATGATTACCCTGAAGACTGGTGGTGCCATGGTGAGACTTTCGGCATCAAATCCATTGAGCACGAAGGACGATGTTGCAGCCTCCCTTGTCTCAGATTACGGAATAGAGGTCTTTGCCATCCACGGTGACTCCCCGGAGGAGTACTACGGAAATATCAAAAAGGCACTTGAACTGGAGCCCCACATCACGCTTGACGATGGAGGTGACCTGACAGCTTACCTCCACAGTAAATTACCGGATCTCGCAGAAAAGGTGTGGGGTGGCACAGAAGAAACCACCACAGGAGTGATAAGATTCCGTGCCATGGAAAAGGATGGGGTGCTCAAGTACCCGATCATTGCGGTGAACGATTCAAAGACCAAGTACCTGTTTGACAACCGCTACGGCACGGGACAATCAACCATGGACGGAATTTTGAGGGCAACAAACCTGTTGATAGCGGGCTCGGTCTTTGTGGTGGCTGGATACGGATGGTGTGGTCGTGGAGTGGCGATGAGGGCAAGAGGAATGGGGGCAAGGGTTGTCGTTACAGAGGTCGATCCCGTGAGGGCCCTCGAGGCCGTAATGGATGGTTTTGAAGTTATGAAGATGGAAGAAGCTGCGAAAATTGGCGACTTCTTCGTTACAGTGACAGGTGACAAAAATGTGATAAGCGTCGAACACATAAAGTCAATGAAAGATGGCGCAATTCTTGCAAACTCAGGCCACTTCGATGTTGAAATCGATGTATCCGGACTCCGCAAGATGGCTGTAAAGGAAGAGGATGTTCGCCCCAATGTTAAAAAGTACCAGTTACCTGACGGAAAAAAAATTTACCTTCTTGCTGAGGGAAGACTCGTAAATCTTGCAGCTGCAGAGGGACATCCTCCCACCGTGATGGACATGTCCTTCTCCAACCAGGCACTTGCAGTAAAGTTCATTAAGGAAAACCGGAATAAGTTAGAGAAAAAGGTGTACACACTACCTGATGAAATTGACAGAGAGATCGCTTTACTGAAGCTCAAATCAATGAACATCGAAATCGACGAGCTGACGGAGGAGCAGAGAAAATACTTATCCAGCTGGCAGGAAGGCACATAACAGGACAGCGTTTACACCCGGCTAAAACCTCTTAATTTCTGAGGATTTTGAAGAGGAAATCCTTTGATACAAGGAGGATCATGGTCTCCACCCATGACGAAAGGTTATTATAATCTACCAGAGTCCCCCTGGAGAAGGTGGATCCTTTCTCCCAAAATCCCCCTTGGAGTAGGGAGACCATCGTCTCCTAAAATCCCCCTTGGTGAAGGGGGATACAGGGGGATTGAAAATTAAGTGGTAGTCATCCCCCTTAGTCCCC
>Ga0256833_1001196_pt1 | contig 19374 bp, 18 predicted proteins | sample 356284metaG_FD_190535 | JGI IMG/M metagenome (GOLD analysis project Ga0256833, IMG submission 190535) | Hydrothermal vent microbial communities from Mid Atlantic Ridge, Atlantic Ocean - 356-284 | ecosystem: Environmental > Aquatic > Marine > Hydrothermal vents | place: Atlantic Ocean: Mid... | reverse complement strand
GAGGGAGAGATTCACATCAATGGGATTGAATCCTTCTGGAGTTTTACGAAACGGAGGCTCAAGAAATTCAATGGGGTCAAGAAGAACTTCGAGCTTCATCTCAAGGAGTGTGAGTTTCGATGGAGGAGATCCAACGAAACCATGTATAATATGATCAACTCAAGGCTGAACGAGTATCTCATACGAAAGGATTGCTAATCTATAGCCTATGCAAAAAGGTAATAGTATGAAAATTGCCATCGCCGGCACCGGCTACGTCGGTCTCTCCAACGGTCTGCTCCTGGCGCAAAACCATGAAGTTGTCGCTCTGGACATCGTACCCGAAAAGATTGCTATGCTCAACGAGGGGCTCTCCCCCATCGAGGATAGCGAGATCCAAGAGTATCTTCCCCGTCTTCTCAATCAACAGAAAGGCGCTATAGGCTTTCATGCTACTCTGGATAAAGATGAAGCTTACAGAGATGCCGACTATGTGATAATTGCCACCCCGACCGACTATGATCCCGAAACCAACTATTTCAACACCAAAAGTGTCGAAGCGGTGATTACCGATGTCCAGAATATCAATCCAAAAGCCGTCATGATCATCAAATCGACCGTTCCCGTCGGCTACACCCAAAGTGTTCGGGAGAAGTTTGGTTCGGAAAATATTCTTTTTTCCCCCGAATTTCTACGAGAAGGCAAAGCGTTATATGACAACCTCTACCCCTCCCGTATTGTTGTCGGTGAACGCAGCGAGCGGGCTCAAATTTTTGCCGAGCTGCTAAAAGAGGGAGCCATCAAAGAGGAGATCCCCGTTTTGCTAACCGACAGTACCGAAGCCGAAGCGATCAAACTCTTCGCCAATACCTATCTCGCCATGCGGGTTGCCTACTTCAACGAACTCGACAGCTACTGCGAAACCCACGGGCTTGATACCCGCCAAGTCATCGAAGGAGTCGGCCTCGATCCGCGCATCGGAATGCACTACAACAACCCTTCCTTCGGTTATGGCGGCTACTGCCTCCCCAAAGACACCAAGCAGCTTCTCGCCAACTACGCAGAGGTCCCCAGTAATATGATCCGCGCCATCGTCGACGCCAACCGCACCCGTAAAGACTTTATCGCCGATCGAATCATCGCTCGTCTTCCCAAAGATACTCACGGCTACCCGACGGGCATCATCGGTATCTACCGCCTGGTCATGAAACAAGGTTCAGATAATTTCCGTTCCTCCGCCATACAAGGAGTAATGAAACGTCTCAAAGCCAAAGGGATAGAAGTCATCGTTTATGAACCGGCCCTCGATGTCGATGAGTTTTTCCACTCTCGGGTCATCCAGGACCTAAATGAGTTCAAAAAGATCTCCGACGTCATCGTCGCCAACCGCATGACTGATGAAATACGTGATGTAGAAGAGAAAGTCTATACCCGGGATCTTTTCAACAGCGACTGACTTCATCCTGTATCGTCAACCGTCATCAATACAAAGGAAGAGAATGAAGAGACTCGTTAGCGGAACGACTGGGTTTATCGGATTTCATCTTGGCAAAAGAATCTTCCAACGGAGTGATGAAGTCGTCGGCCTTGCTAAGTCCTACGACCATCACTGCATCCGTATCAAATACGCTCATCTCAAAGAGAGAGGTATTGAGCCTGAATCCTGGGTCTACGACAACACTCATACAAGTGACGACTATCACCGCTACTGCTTCATCAAAGGCAATCTCGGAAAACTGAATTCCAAGCCATCCACCCCCATCATAAGCGGCATAGAAGCTTTTGTCCCCCGCTTCAGAGAATTCTACGGTATCAAATGAAAATCCTGATCGAACTACCTACCTGGCTTGGAGACGCGGTGATGGCTACACCGGCTCTCGAGAACCTTTTTTCGGCCTACCCGGATGCTGAAGTTACGCTCTTTGGCTCCTACGCTGCTACGGAAGCTCTCAAAGCACATCCGAGAGTCGAGAAATCGGTAGTCGATACGACACGCCAAGGCGGGATTAGAGTGGTGAAGCTCTACAAAACTGCAAAAGAGCTGGGGCATTTCGATCTGGCCATCAGTTTTAGAAGTCATCCCTATTCAAGGCTTCTGCTCTTTCTGACCGGCTCTGAGGAACGGCACCGATACAAAAAAGTAAACAATGTAAGCAGACACCAGGTCCTGCGATACCAGGACTTCATCAATACCGTCACCGGGCAGATCAACATGCCCGGTCCTCTCAGACTCTATTATCCGGCAAAAAGCTACGATCGTCCGACCCTCGGCATCAATCCCGGGGCCAGCTACGGAAGCGCCAAGCGCTGGTATCCCGAAAAATTTGCCGAAGTCGCCGTCACGCTCTCCGGCAAATATGACATTATCGTTTTTGGCGGTCCGGGGGAGAAAAGGATCGCCGACGAGATCGAAGAGACGGTCCGAAAGCAAAAAGTGAAGAATATCCGCAATCTTGCCGGCCAAACGAGTATCCCCGAACTCTGTAGCGCCATCGGAGGAGTGGATCTTTTTCTCACCGGAGACAGCGGGCCCATGCATATCGCCGCCGCCTACGGCGTGCCTACCGTCGCTCTTTTCGGCCCAACCCGCCACGAAGAGACCTGCCAATGGCAGAATAATCGGAGTATCCTTTTGCGCAAAGAGATGGAGTGCGCCCCTTGTATGAAGCGGACCTGTCCTCTCAAACATCACGCCTGCATGAAAGAGATCTCAGCCGCAGACGTGCTCAGAGCCGTCGCAGAGTTAAACGAAACTCACGAGTGGCCGTCGAATACGAAAGAACCGAAGCTGATTACGCTTTAAAGGCCTCATCCACCATGGCACAGAGTATGTGTCCGATGAGGATATGCATCTCCTGGATCCGGGGCGTATCATCGGAGGGGACCACGAGGTTGAGATCGCAGCACTCGTTCATCCCTCCGCCTCCCCGCCCGCTAAGTCCCAGGGTGACACAGCCCAGGTCGTTGGCCCGCTCCAAGGCTTTGAGCACATTGGGGCTGTTGCCGCTGGTTGAGATTCCCAGCAGCAGATCCCGCTCCGTCGCCAGCGCCTCGACCTGCCGTTGGAAGATCCGGTCGAAGCCGTAGTCGTTGCCGATGGCCGTGAGTGCCGAGGTATCCGTCGTCAAAGCGAGTGCGGGCAATCCCCGCCGTTCGGTTTTGTAGCGGCCGGTCAGCTCCGCGGCAATGTGTTGAGCATCCGCCGCGCTGCCGCCGTTGCCGCAGAGGAGAATCTTCCCACCCTTTTTGAGCGTCTCGACGATCAGCTTTCCTGCCTGTTCTATCAGGGGCGGCATCTGGGTAAAAACCTCATCGGCCACTGTCCGATGGACTTCGATCTCTTCAAGAATTCTATTCATCTCTTTTGGCCTTTCGCATTTTTTCGATCAGGGATGTCGTGCTTCTCCCTTCGACAAACTCCACCAGGCGCACCTCGCCCGTAATGTCGCTACCGACGACATCCTTGCCTTCATAGTCGCCCCCTTTGACCAGGACATCGGGCTCGATCATCCGGATCAGTTCGTAGGGCGTCTCCTCCTCAAAAATCGTTACGTAGTCCACCGACTCCAGCGCCGCCAGGATGTAGGCCCGATCCTCTTGGGTGTTGACGGGGCGTTCGGGCCCCTTGAGCTTCCTGACGGAGCTGTCGGAGTTGAGCCCGACGATCAGTACGTCACCGAAACTTTTGGCCTTCTCCAGATACCGGACATGCCCCAGGTGGAGGATATCGAAACAGCCGTTGGTAAAGACGATCCGTCTCCCCTCCTCTTTGAGACGGCGTACCGTCTCCGCCAATGTTTGGCGACTCTGGATTCTCATCCCCGTCGTCGCCTCATGCAGGGAGGCCTCGTAGGCGATGATCTCTTCCCAGCTTGCCGTGGCGCTGCCGAGCTTGCCGACGACCACGGCGGCGGCGGCGTTGGCGATGCGGGCTGCTTCGTCAATACTCCCCCCGCAGGCCCGAACAAACCCCAAAGTGGCGATCACCGTATCTCCGGCACCTGTTACGTCGTAAACCTCCCGGGCCACCGTAGGAATAATGCGCATCTCCTCACCGAAGATCGCCATCCCCTCTTCCGAAAGGGTGATGATCGCCCGTTCCAGTCCCAACTCCTCTTTGAGGCGAAAGCCCGCTTTTTTCAGGCTCTCTCTATCCACGATAGCAATCCCCGTCGCCTCGCTCGCCTCTTTGCGGTTGGGGGTGATGGCCGTGGCGCCTCGATACTTGCCGTAGTCCCGCCCTTTGGGATCGACCATGACCCGTATCCCGCGCCTCTTGGCCGCGTTGATCACCTCCTGGGTCAACGCTTGGGTTAAAACCCCCTTGCCATAATCGGAGATCAGTACCGTCTCGATTCCCTCTTCCAAAAGCCTCTCGATCCGCTGAAGCAACCGCACTTCACTCTCGGGTTCGATTGCCTTTCTTGTTTCTCTGTCAAAGCGTACTACCTGCTGATGGGAAGCGATGACCCGGCTCTTTCGGGTGGTATTGCGCCCCGCTTCCACGATCAGAGCCTGAGTTCCGACTCCCCGATCTTCCAGCATGCTACGCAGCCTTTTTCCGTTCCCGTCGGGGCCGATGACCGAAGCTACCTCGACCCGTGCGCCAAGAGACACCAGATTGTTGACCACGTTTCCCGCGCCGCCAAGCACTTCGCTCTCCCGTTCCACATCGATCACCGGTACCGGTGCTTCCGGAGATATCCTCTCGGTCTTTCCCCAGAGATAGTGATCGATCATCAGATCACCGACCACCAGAATACGCGGTGTACAGGCGGCGTAACTATGCATGGGCAAACTCTTCGTCATAAAGCCGGCGGATCTCCGGCAGATACCTTTTGATCCCCTCCTCAAGACTTACTTCCGGTTCGTATCCGAGGAATTGGCGGGTCGGTTCGATATCAGCTTCGGTAAAAAACTGATACTGCCCAACAAAGGGGTTGGGGATATATTCGCACTCCAGGTTCGTCCCAAGCTGTTCCTGGAGGATATCGACGATTGCCTGGAAGCTGCGGGCTTTGCCTGTTCCTACATTATAGACGCCGCTGCGCTTGGGATTGCACGCTTTAATATTGGCCTGGATCACGTCGTCGATGTAGATGAAGTCTCGCAAGATCTTGTCGCTGCCTTCGAAAAGACGGGGCTTCTTTCCCGCCAGGATCTGATGGCCGAACTGCAGAACCATCGAAGCGGTCTTGTTTTTGTAGAACTCCCTGGGACCGTAGACGTTGAAATATCGCAGCCCTACGATGGGCAGATCACTGCGTCTCATCCATTCGTAGGCCAGATGATCCATCGCCAGCTTGGAAAAGCCGTAGACATTGGCCGGAGCCTCCCGCCCCACGGTCTGAGGAGCCGGGGCGTTGCCGTAGGTGGCACCGCTGCTGGCATAGATCATTCCCGCTCCCATCTCCCGGGCCATCTGAAGCAAATCTTTGAAGGCGTTCAGATTGGTGCGCATCATGATGTTCTGATCGGAGACGGTGGTATCGCTGATGGCCGCTTCATGAAAGATATAGTCGAAACGGAAATCCCGCAGCCTCGCCAGATCCTCACGATCGGTAATATCACCCGTGACGATTTCTCCACGAAAGCCCAGGAGATTTTTGTAATGACCAAAACTTTTGAGATTGCCGTTGTCAAAAGTCTCATCCGTACGAAAAAGATCAAAAACGACAACCTTCGCCTCGGGGTAGTTCTCCTGAAACCAAAAGGCGAGGTTGGAGCCTACAAATCCGGCTCCGCCGGTAATGAGTATCGTTTTTCCGTTAAAGTCCATGCAGTTCCTTCGCTTCAATAGGTTGATTCGTCACAACTTGCAGAGTATGCCCCACGCCGGCCGCCTTGGCAGCTTGGATATCGCTCTTCTTGTCGCCGACCATCCAGGAACGGGCAAGATCGAGATCAAAACGTTTCGCCGCCTCCAGGAGCATCCCCGGCTCCGGTTTACGACAGACACACCTCTCTTCCGGAGTATGGGGGCAGTAGAAGACCTGTGAGCGTCCGATCTCGATGCCTGCTTCACGCATCCGTTCCAACATCCAGGCCGTAAGCACTTCAAAATCCTCCCGTCCGTAGTATCCCCGTCCGATCCCCGATTGGTTGGTGACGATCACCGGCAGATATCCTCGTCTCTGGGCTTCAAGCATCCTTTCCAAAATTCCCGGAACGAAGGCAAAATCCTCGATCCGATATACATAGCCGTGATCGAGGTTGATCACCCCGTCCCGATCGAGAAACAGCGCCGGCCGCATCCTTCTCCTTTGCTTGACGCAATGTCCGAGTATTATACTCAAATGGACACGCAAAATAGGCAACAACTGCTCCATTCCTTCAAAGTGCCGTTACATGGGACTTGATGAGGAAGCGGAGAACTTTTCGGTATAATAAGGGCCTTTTAGAAAAATAACCCCGATTTTTCGGCGAGTACGAAGCCGGAGAGAAACTGCATTAACTTTCATTAACTATCAAGGAGTTTTTCCAAACATGGCCGCAAACAAACCCAAGAAAAAAGAGACGATGAAGAGTATCGAAGCACTCTTTAAAAAAAGCAAAAAAGGCGACCTGATCACCTTCGAGACCCTTGCCAAAGAGTTCGAAAAGGCTCCGACTGCCGCACAAGCAAAGAAAATCCTTCAGATGGCCAAGGAGAAGGGCGTCAAAATCGTCTCTGCTTCCGAATATGCCAAACATCTTACTGTAAAAGAACACGAGCGTCGGGAAGCCGAGCGCAAGAAACTCAGCGACGGAGAGATCGAAGAAGAGTTTGATATCACCAAGGAGAAAGAACTTCTCGAGTGGAGCCGTTCCGACTCTCCCGTGCGGATGTACCTGCGGGAGATGGGAAAGATTCCTCTCCTCACCAAGGAAGAGGAGATTGAGCTAAGCAAACAGATCGAAGAGGGCGAAGACATCATCATCGACGCCATCTGTTCGGTCCCCTACCTCATCGACTACATCCTCAACTACAAAGAACCCCTCCTCAACCGGGAACGCCGGGTCAAAGAGCTCTTTAAAAGCTTCGAAGATGTCGGAGGCGATGAGGAGGAAGAGGAGCTTGACGAGGAGGCCGGCAAAGCCAAAAAAGCCGACAAACGCAGTCAGCAAGTCATTGAAAGTTTCAAGGCACTTGAAAAAGCCAAAAAAGAGTGGATGAAAGAGCGTAACAAGCTCATAAAAATCCAGGAGGAAGGAGCTGAGGAGGAGACGCTCTTTCACGAACGACTCAAAGTCGCCGTGCGTAAAAATCAGCTCAAAGAGGCCCTCTTGAATCTTGGCCCCACCTCCAAGCTCATCAATGAATTGGTCAAAGCGATGGAAACCGCCCTCAAGAGCGACGACGGCTTCGAAAAGGAGCTTAAGCGCCTGGAGTACCGGCTGCAACTCTTCAACGACCAACTCCGGGAAAACCACCAAAAAATTCTGGATAATATCGTCAATATGTCCAAAGAGGATATTGCCGCCGCCGTCCCCGAAACGACGATGGTCAGCACCTATGTCCAGATCAAAAAACTCTTCGAGACCCGAGAGGCAAGTAAAAACAGCTTCGATCTGCCGCCCGAAAAGCTCGAGGAGATCCTCGAACAGATTCGTATCGGCAAAGCCAAAAGTGAACGGGCCAAGACCCGCATGGCCAAATCCAATCTCCGCCTCGTCGTCTCCATCGCCAAACGCTACACCAACCGGGGCCTGCCCTTCCTCGATCTGATCCAGGAGGGCAACATCGGACTGATGAAGGCGGTGGACAAGTTCGAGTATCAAAAGGGCTACAAGTTCTCCACCTATGCCACCTGGTGGATCCGTCAGGCAATCAGTCGCGCTATTGCCGACCAGGCCCGCACCATCCGTATCCCGATCCATATGATCGAGACCATCAACCGGATCAACAAAATCATTCGAAAGCACCTCCAGGAAACCGGCAAAGACCCCGACCTCGAGACCATTGCCAAGGAGGTGGGACTGAGTGTCGACAAGGTCAAAAACGTTATCAAAATCACCAAGGAACCCATCAGCCTGGAGACCCCTGTCGGCGACGAGGACGACGGGCGATTCGGCGACTTTATCGAGGACAAAAATACCCTTAGCCCTACGGAAGTGGTCATGAACGACGACCTCAACCAGCAGATCGACGAGGTGCTCGATCAACTCAACGAACGGGAGCAGGCAGTCATCCGTATGCGCTTCGGCCTGCTGGAAGACATGAGCGACCGCACCCTCGAAGAGATCGGCAAGGAGCTCAATGTCACGAGAGAACGGGTCCGCCAGATCGAATCCAGCGCTATCAAGAAGCTCAAGCATCCCAAGGTAGGGCGCAAGCTCAAGAACTATATCGAGGAGTGAGTCCCCGATCCCTTCGGATGCGTACTCTCTCATCTTGGTAAAAGGATGAACCTATGCACGCCACCCCCCGGTTTTTCACGCTGATCATCGGCACCGAAATCCTCAATGGTCGAAGAAGAGACAAGCACTTCGAGTTCGTCCGTAAAGAGCTAGCCAAATACGGCTATACACTCTCGGGCAATTTCGTCATCGAGGACGACCCGGCACTTATCGTACAATCCTTGAAATTCCTCGCTTCCCAACCTGCCTCGGTCGTCTTCAGTTTCGGCGGAATCGGTTCGACCCCCGATGACCACACCCGTAAGGCTGCAGCAATCGCCCTGCGTGACGGGCGACTCCACATGCATCAAGAAGCCCGGAAGATCATCGCAGAACGACTGGAAAAAATGCAAGTCCCCAATCCTGAATACCCCCTACGAATGGCGGAGTTGCCCCGAGGAGCGAAACTGCTGCACAATCCCGTCAACGGCATGCCGGCTTTTTACCTCGATGACCGCTTCTTTTTCATGCCCGGTTTTCCCGAAATGAGCCACCCCATGGTCCGATGGATTCTGGAACAGATCCTCGACAATCGAAAGCGAACCATCCACCGACGCACGCTTACGGCATTGAGCCGTGAAAGTGCCCTGATCGACCTCATGGAAAATCTCCCCAAAGGTGTGGATCTCTCCAGTCTTCCGAGAGTCTATTCCGACGGTCCCCGCGTCGTCCTCTCCCTTTCCGGAAGCGACAAGAGACAGGTGGAGGAGCATTTTGAGAAGATCCGAAAAGCCCTGGAAGAGCGGGGAATCCCCTACTCGCTTTCCGATGAACACGATGCGTCCCGGATAGAGGACGATGACTGAAGAGTTTGTCCACTATCTCTCCGACGGCAGTACCCTCTTTTATACTCTACGACGACGAAAGGGGATGAAAAACCTCTATATCTACATTAGAGAGAACGCCCTCGAAGTCCGCTGTGCTCCACGCATCTCTTTCGAACAGATCGAAGCCTTTTTGCGTAACAAAGAATCGTGGATTCTTCGGCAGCTGAACACCCAGCCTCCCCTCGACCCTCTGCAAGGGCTCGGCAAGCACTTTCCCTATCTCGGCAAGGAGTACCGGGTGGAACTTCACATCACCCCATCCCTCGAGGAAACCTTCCATCTCAAGGTAGACGATCCTACCGAGAGCGCCGTGATCAGCTCGGCCTTACCCCCAACCCCCGAAAAACTCTGGGATCTCTACAACCTCTTCTACCGAGAAAACGCCCCGAGGATCCTCGAACCGGAAGTCGCCAAGTGGAGCCGGATCATGAGACTCTTTCCCAGACGAGTCATCTACCGACGCAACCGAAGCCGATGGGGTAGCTGCTCAAGCCGAGGGACCCTCAGTCTCAATACCCGGTTACTTCTGCTTCCCCGGGAACTACGCGACTACCTCATCGTCCATGAGCTGGCCCATCTCAAAGAGATGAACCACTCCCAGAAATTCTGGGCGATTGTAGCGCGGCATATCCCGGACTGGAAAGCGCGCCGTAGCACCCTGCGCCGCTACGAACACTACCTTCGCTAAAATAGACGAAAAAGGAGTGAGAGTGCTACGACATATTCTCCTGGTCTCCATCCTCTTTTGTGCCGGAGCGATGCCGGCTAAAGCCGAGGAACTCTTTTTCGACGCCGGGGCATGGGGAGTAGGAGAAGAGCGCCTCGGAAAATCCTTCTGTCTACCCAACAAGCGGGAAGAAAAGTTCTGTATGCTCGAGAGCCTCACATACCCTGCCACGGAACGAAGTACTCTCCCCTACGCCACGTAAATTCCCCGAAGGATTCATCCTTTTCTGAAAGAGTATCGCGCCGTGGACCTGCGCAAGGAGCTCTATAACACCCTAAAAGATATGGAGTCTGCCATGACGGGAGAGTGGTACGAAAAACGCTCCGTCTCACTCTTTGCCCAGACCTCTTCCACCTACACGCTTATCGTCAACTCCTCGGGATATACGGGAGGAGCCCACGGCTTTATCAGCACCGCGTTTTTGAACTACACACCCGGCGGTAAAAAAGCCCTCACACTCTCCGATCTTTTCATCAGGGATTCCAATCAGACGCTTCGTCGCATGGCCGAAAGGTATTATCGCCATAGTGTCGGCCTATCTTCTCATGCTCCTTTGACCCGTGAAGGATGGTTCGAAAATCGCTTCACCCTGGCCCAGGAGTTTGCCATAACCCCCCGAGGGCTACTCTTCGTTTACAACCAATATGAAATCAAACCTTACGCTGCAGGTCAAACTTCACTGATGCTCCCTTACGCACTCGTCAGACCACTCATCGATCCTCAAGGACCGCTCGCCTTCGCACTCCGCCCTTCCCGAAAACTCGGAGCTCACTTCATTGTCCCCGATAAGGTGCGACTCGACATCCATGGCCGACGACGGAATGACGGCTTCTAGGAGCTTGATCTTCATGCCCGTCGACTCACAGGGTCCAAAGCTCACGGCTGGCTGAGCCTCTCCTTCCCTGATCCTCCACGGGCCTCCCGACTCTCAACCCTAGGATCCGAAGGGTTTGATTCGATCCATAGCTATCCGGCGGGAAGCCGTCTCTATCATAAATCGTTGCATCAAAGAGTCGACGGACGCTACCTCCTGGTCGAAGGAGAGACGACCCGATGGAAGGAAGATGAAAATAAGCACCTTCATCTGCGCGTAAAATTTCCCGCGTCCACTACCTTCCCCCGCCTTTATTTGCGTGTCACTTTCAAAAACTCCGACGGTAAATTAGAGAGCTACCCTCCGGAGTACGAAGGTATCGAGGGACAGCAGGGATTTAAAAATTGGGAGGTGGTTTTGGTTCGATAAGGTAACGTCAGACTGGGACGAGCGACGAAATGCGTCATGCACTATGGCCGAATCTCGATAGCAGTCCCCGGATCCACCGCCTGCCAGATCTCATCCATGTCTCCGTTGCTGACGGCGATGCAGCCCGCCGTCCAGTCGAAACGTTGTCGAATCGGGGAGAGCCATCCAAACCAGTTGGGCTGGCCGTGGATCATGATCGCCCCGCCGGGAGAGACCCCCATTTTTTTCGCCCGTACTTTATCAGCTTTACTGGGATAGTTGATATGAATGGCGCGATAGTAGGCGCTGTCGCTCTTTTTGAAATCGAGAGTATAGTTGCCCTCGGGGGTCTTCTGATCATGCTCCCGTCTCTTGGGGCCGACCGGATTTTTTCCCAGGGCAATATGGTACTCACGGTAGGGGATTCCATTACGGATTAGATAGAGTTTGCGGAGGGACTTGATGATCAGGACCTTCTGGGCCTTGGGCAGCACTTTTTTTTTCACGACCTTGAACTCCCCGGGATGATTCAGAGCTTCGAGTGCAGACGCGTGGCCCGCCGCCGTCACCCCCTCCGCCCCGCCAAATGTCAGCAGCAGAACGATACCCCACCGATAGACGACATGCCGGACCTTAGACAATGATATGCCCCACAAATTTTGAAAGATTGTTCATGATCTCGCCGCCTCGGCGATAGCCGAGGCCACAGGACTCGTAAGCGAAAAACAGACCTGCCTGATAACGTCGTCCCTCGGCATCGGCCGGCAGCTCCGTATACTCTTGATAGAGCATCGGGAAAGCGTCATATTCTCCGGGCAGATCCACCACCACAGTCCCGTCACTTTCCAAGATCGCCACGCTTCCCCCTTCCCGTCCGAAGAAGGGCTTACGCACCTGCATTTTTCCCTTCAGAGGCTCATAGGAGCTCTCCAGCAGTAGGGGATGATCGGGGAAGAGATCCCAAAGGATCTTCAGCAGCCCCTTACTCTGAAACATCAAGGTATAGGCGGGATTGAAGATGATCGCCTTTTGATTTCGGACGATCAAGCTCAACAATTTCGCCAAATCGGGCTCTTCCAGGGCGATCTCCTCCCAGGGAATGAGCTTGAACCATAGCTCATAGTTCACTCCGTTGAAGAAGATCCCCTCTTCGGCGTCGAACTCTACCTCATCGATATAGGCGAATTCCGTCGCGTAGCCCGCCTCACCGGCGATATATTGCAGCAACCGGACCGTATTCTCCTCCTCGGCATTTCCCCGAACGGAGGTAAAGAGAAAGCGCCACCCTTCGTAACGTTCATGAAACTGCTCTACACTCTCTTCCAGGGTGACCAGACGTTGAAAATTTTCCAGCAATGCATCATAGATAACATTGAATTGCCGGACTTCATCCAAGCCGTTTCGCTTGAGAATCGCCCACTGGACGATGGCCGTCTCGAAGAGCGCCGTAGGGGTGTCGGCATTGAACTCCAGGAGTTTGATCGGTTTGCCGTCGATCCCTCCGGCCAAATCGAAACGGCCGTAGAGGTGCCAATGGACTTCGCTCTCCCAGCTCTCCTTGATCAGCTCTACGAGATTGAAAGGAATGCCGATCTCATGGAAGAGGTTGTGCTCGACGACATGCTCACCGGCGGCCACATACATCTCATAAAGTTGGTTACCCGCCTCGTAATAGGCTTCCGCTTCCGCTTCCGTCACTTCCACCAGGACATCGGCCAGATAGGGAGTCTCGTCGCTGTCGGTATGCCAGGTAAAGCCCAGCTCCTCCAGATAGGCGGTATCGAGAGGCTCGACGGGGTGCAAAGAGACCATCTCAGCCTCCGAAAAAGCCACTGCGGCCCATACTGCCCGTCCTTGACCCACCGAAGAAGCCGCTGCGACGGGTCGTGGAGCGTCTCGCTGAGCTTCGGGCTCCTTTTTTGAAACTATTGACGCTTCGGTTATAGGCACTGGGAGTCTTGTAGCCGCTGCGGCGATTTTGTCGATAGTTTTGATTATTGAAAAGTTTACTGCCGATCCATGAGCCTATGATTGCTCCTGCCGCACTTGCAAGAATCGCCTCACCGATACTCATGCCGCCCGCACTCATCTGGGCTCCCTCGGGTCTGGTGAGATTGGAGGTACCTGCATCGATCTTCGCCGCCTCCTTTTTGATCAATTCATCCATCTCTTCGCGAGTCAGCACCTTCTCGGTACCGTCGAGTTTTTTAAGGATGATGCGCGTCTCTTTCGCAGGGAACTCTTCGGCAATTTTATATTTGCCGGGGCTTACCTCTTCGATAACGACGAAGGCGTTTTGCTGTTGAGGCCGGACAGACTCTTGATCCGTCTGCCTCTGCTGACATGCGGTAATGCCGCTTACCAGCAAAACCCCCAAACCTATACCTGAACCGTACTGAGAAAGTCTTTTCAAATATTTCATCAAAATTCCTTATTGCTCTGTTTTTGAGATTGGGGTCAGACGCTCGACAAAGTGTCATGATATATGATCATACCAAAAAGGGGAAATGTTCGAAAATGCGCCGGGGGAGAGGCGCGAAGAATTAATCCATCTGTTTACGTAGGAAGGTGGGAACGTCAAGGATATCTTCGTCTGCGGAATACTCTCCACCGACGACCCGGCGTCCTCCGGACAAAGTATTATAGGGATTGGGAGAGGCGGTATTGGCTCCCTGGCTCCCCAGAAGACTCTCGGCCTGCTTGACTTTTTCCGCCTGGGTATTTCCGGACGTGGCTTCTGCCTCTTCGAAACCGGTCGCGACGATGGTGATTTGCACTTGGTCGAGTTCCAGTTGGGGATTGGTCGTCGTACCGAAAATGACGCTCGCATCTTCATCGGCATGCTCTTCGATAATCTCCATCGCTTCGGAGATCTGAAGGATCGGATAGTCGGGATGGATATGGAAGTGTACCAGGACACCTTTGGCTCCGTTGATAGAGACGTTGTCCAGTAGCGGGGAGTCGATGGCAGCCTTGGCCGCATCGTAAGCCGCATTGGCCCCCTGGCTGCTGCCGCTACCCATGAGAGCCAGCCCCCGGTGGCTCATGACGGTTTTGACGTCGGCGAAGTCGAGGTTGATGTCGTTGGGACCGTGAGAGAGAATCACGTTTGAGATCCCGGAGACTGCCTGACAAAGCACGTCGTCAACCAGGCGGAAACTCTCCTTGATACCGAGATTCTTTTCTACGATCGAGAGGAGACGTTCATTGGGAACGACGATAATGGAGTCGCTTTCGCGTTTTAGCTCTTCTAATCCGCTTTTGGCAAGCTTCTGACGCTTGCGCCCCTCGAATCGAAAAGGTGTCGTCACGACGGAAACCGTCAATGCACCTACCTCTTTGGCCGCCTGGGCGATGATCGGTGCGGCACCGGTCCCGGTGCCTCCGCCCAGCCCAGCGGAGATAAAGACGATATCCGCACCGGCAAGGGTATCCTTAATCTCGCTGAAGCTCTCCAGAGCCGCTTCCCGACCGATTTCGGGCTTCATACCCGCTCCAAGCCCACGGGTAGCGTTTGCCCCCAATTGTAGTTTGATCGGAGAGAGCGAAGACTCCAAAGCCTGCGCATCGGTGTTGGCGACGATAAGATCGATTCCCTTGACATTTTCAGAGATCATGTGGTTGATCATATTCCCGCCGCCGCCGCCGACGCCGATAGCTTTGATCTTCGCCCCTTCTAGATTGGCGCTGCTGGCAGCTGACTCTATCTCGATTTCAAAATGCTCCATATTTGGCTCCCCCTTTTGATGGATTAGAATAGTTGTTTCGCCCAATTGACGATCTTTTTAAACGGATTCCCGTCGCTCTTTTTGAAGGTGGACGGCAGGAGATTGTCCTCTTCATTCTCCAGAAACTTCGGTTTTTTCTTGCGGCTCTTTTGCTTGCCGGAAGGTTCCGGCAAGCCCAGATCAAACTCCGGACTCTCCTCTTTCCCTGATGAGGAGTGATGCGTGGCGGTTTCTTCCGATCTCCGGTCACTTTCGGCACGCAGGTCTCCGATATCCGTCACATCGTGGCGATACTCTTCTTTATGATGCAGAAGCCGTTTACTGTAGTCGATCTCGTAAGGCGTGTGTTCCCCGGCCTGATAAAGCAGAAGACCGACCACCGTCGAAAAAGCCGGATCTTTCAACTCATCATACATCCCGCCGAGCTCCCGAGGCAGACCGATTCGCACCGGCATTCCATGGAAGATCGCCTGAGCCAGTTCTCGGATACCTTTGAGTTTTGTCAATCCTCCCGTCAGGACGATACCTGCACCTACCTGCTCCCGCAAAGCACTCTTGTCCAAAGATTTCGACAGAATGATCAATGCCTCTTCCACCCGGGCCAGGATTACATTGTGCACAATCTCCAAAGAGATAGTATTGCGCTTCTCCTCGTCTCCGATAATCGGCAGCTCGACCGACTCATTGGAACTCTCCAAAAGATTTCCGTGTCGGATCTTGACGCTTTCGGCGATACTAAGAGGCGTATGAAGAGCCATGGAGAGATCGTTGGTGATGTGATTGGATCCCACGGCAAGAAAATCGTTGTAGCGGATGGAGTTACCCACGTGAACGATCAGATTGCTGGTCTGCCCTCCCATGTCGATCACGCAGACCCCCAGCTCCCGCTCGTCCTCTCCCATGACGGCCAAAGCGGAAGCATAACTGTTCAGAACGATTCCTTCGATCTCCAGCCCGGCAGAGCGCACGGCTTTTTTCAAATTGCTGAGTGCGGACTTCTGCGTCATGATGATGTTGACATCCACTTCCATCCGGCTGGCGTTCATCCCATAGGGGTCTTCGATAAAGTCCTGTTCGTCCACTTTGAATTTGTAGGGCAGAACGTGGATCACCTCGAATTCATTGGGAATGTTGGCATTGTAAAGCGCCGTATCCATTGCCCGCTTGATCTCCTTGATGGAGATGTCTTTATGGGGAATGTTGACAACACCGGTAGAGTTGATGCTTCGGGCATAGGCGTTGGAGATAGAGACGGTGGCGACGGAGATATTGTTGCCGGCAATGCGACGGGCATCCCCCAAAGCTTTTTTGATCGATTTGGCCGCCAACTCGATATTGGTGATGACGCCCTTTTTGACACCTTGGCTTTTGGCGACGCCGTGACCCGTCACGGTAATCGAGTTGTCTTCTCCGATTTCCGCTATGACTGCGGCAATCTTTGTAGAACCGATATCAATGGCGAGAACCGTTTTGGACAAATCAGAATCCTTTGACAAATGCTTGAACGGGATACTTTTGAGAGAGCTCTTTTAAAAGTGCCTGTTGAAATTCCCCTTGTTTGATCCTGTCGGCTGCAGAAACAAGCTCACGAGAAACATTCACATCACTCTCCGAAATTTTCTGGTCTACTATCGTGTAAACCAGATATTTTTTATTTATTGATATGATACCGGTTTTTTTATTAGAAGTAAATAAGTTTTGTACCACTTGTGAACTTTCGAGTAAATCTAAGGGGGGAAGTGTTTCAGGATGTGTCAGGCTCAAATATTTGCTCTCTTTTGTCAACTTGGCCGGAGTTTTTGACAACGCCTCGGCCCGGCTTTTAAGCGCCTGCGCCTTGGCCTCGGCAAGCCAAGCCTTTTCAAGCCGAGCCTTAGCCTCCTCGAAGCTCATGGGACGGGAAGGAATGCGCTCAAGAAGTTTTAGCGTCGCATAGCGATCCCCTACGGGCTTGGGCTTTATTAGTGTCCCTACGGAGCTTTGTTGCAACGCTTCCCATAGCGCTTTGGATAACAGGGGGTCATTTAGAGCCAATGTTTTAACTTCACTGGCTTCTTTTTTCCCTTTTTTTAGCGCGATATAATCCAGCAGAGCTTTTTTCTTCCCTTTTTTGACTCTGTAATCACGCTCAACTGCCGCTTTAGCCTTCTCGTAACCCAGCTCTTTGCCTTCTGCATCGGTGTAGTTGAAACTATTTTTTCGATAAAAGCTCTTAAGCGCATCCTCACTGACATTGACATCATTTGTTTGGGTCCAGAGAATGGCAACTTTGAATTTTTTGGGCGTTTTGTACTCTTCTTTATGCTTTTGCCAATATTGTTTCAATGCCGATTCGTCGGCTTGGGGTTGAAATGCATCGGGAGAGAGTACTTCATAGCGAATCTTGTCACGGATGCTCAAAGCGGCAGCGACTACCTGCTTTTCGAAAGGAACCGCTTTTTTGTTCAAGAGTTTCATCAACTTCTCGATGATCAAATCGTCGCGGATGATTGCTTCAAACTCCTTCGCTTTGATCCGGCGAGCGTTGAGAAAAGTCATATAGATCCGCTTGTCAAATGCCCCCTTGTTTTGAAAGGAGGGGATTTGTGCGATCGCTTCGGCCAACTCCTCATCGGAAACGACAATTCCGTACTCCTGAGCGAGATTGAGCAGATAAGCTTGCATAACCAACTGGTTGTAGGCCCGTCGGGGCAATTGCATCTCTTTGGCTTTGGCGTCGTCAAAAGTTCCGCCGAGTTGCTGAGCAACCTGCCGATAAAGGTTTTGATAAGTAAAATTGAACTTCTCCTGAGAGATGGTCACCTCACCTACCTTCGCAATCTTACCCGCTTTGGAGCCGTACTGATAAGTCCCCCAACCGACGAAACCGGCTCCGATAAAAGCAATAGTAGCGATCCAGATAGTAACCACCAGGTATTTGTTGTGTTTTTGCATCCATGCGATCATGCCGTGACTGCCTTATGTTAGAATTTGCCCAATATTTTAGTCAAGTTGTGATTAAGGAGGGATTACCCTCTTTTGAACGTAAAAAAATGAAGGAGACTTATGACCAACACCCAATGGATGGAGCGTGATCTCCGGGTTCTCTGGCATCCCTGTACCCAGATGAAAGATCACGAGCATCTGCCCTTGATTCCCATCGCCCGGGCTGAAGGTGTCTGGCTCTATGATTTTGACGGTCGGCGTTATCTCGACGCCATCAGCAGTTGGTGGGTCAATCTCTTCGGCCACGGCCATCCAAAAATTGCCGAGGCGATCGCCGGGCAGGCGAAAAAGCTAGAACACGTATTGCTCGCCGGGTTTAGCCATCGCCCGGCCATCGAACTGGCCGAGCGGCTCCTGGCCCTTACGCCCCAAGGGCTGGAAAAGGTCTTCTATGCCGACAACGGTTCCAGTGCCATCGAAGTCGCTTTGAAGATGAGCTACCATTTCCACCGCAACCGGGGTGAAGAACGTTCCCTTTTTCTTTCGCTGAGCAACAGCTACCACGGTGAAACTCTCGGAGCCCTCAGCGTCGGCGACGTCGCTCTCTACAAAGAGACCTACCAGCCCCTACTCATCAGGAATATCCAGACTCCCGTCCCCCGGGACAATAGCCCCGAGGCAAGCCAAGAAGCCCTCGAGGCCTTAGCCAAAATTCTCGACGACCGGGGTGAAGAGATCGCGGCGATGATCGTAGAGCCTTTGGTACAGGGTGCGGGAGGAATGCACATGTACGGACCCGACTATCTCCGCGGTGCCCGGGAATTGACGGCACGCTACGGCGTCCACCTTATCGCCGACGAAATTATGACGGGCTTTGGACGAACCGGTACGATGTTTGCCTGCGAACAGGCCGGGATCTCTCCAGACTTCATGGCACTTTCCAAAGGCTTGACCGGGGGCTTTCTCCCGCTATCCGCCGTTTTGACCAGCGACGAGATTTACGGAGCCTTCTACTGTGATTACCATGAATACAAAGCCTTCCTGCACTCCCATAGCTACACCGGCAATCCTCTCGCCTGTGCTGCGGCCCTGGCGACTCTTGATATCTTCGAGACGGAGCAGATTTTATCCCGAAACCAGGCCAAAATCCGACAGATTTCGGAAAACCTTCAACGCTTTACAAAACTTGACCCCGTTAAAAGTATCCGCCAGACCGGTATGATTGCCGCCGTAGAGATGATCGACTTTCCCGCCGAGGCTCGTAAAGGCCTAGAGGTTTACCGTTACGGGTTGGAACATGAAGTACTGCTACGCCCCTTGGGCAATGTCATCTACTTCATACCTCCTTATGTCATTACACAAGAGCAGATCGATAGGATGATGGGGGTGGCTTACAAAGGAATAAAGAGTTTGAGTTGAGACCTTGGAGCTATTGCCTCTCACTGAATATCTAGATTTCTCTACTGACGATTGACCGATAGAAGACATACATTATATTAGGCTGCATTAAAATGCTCCGGTATTAGATTTTATCCTTTTTCTTTGGAAGGGGTATAGCAACGTTAGGTAGACTTACTTTTTTAAAAA
>Ga0256833_1001195_pt1 | contig 19378 bp, 17 predicted proteins | sample 356284metaG_FD_190535 | JGI IMG/M metagenome (GOLD analysis project Ga0256833, IMG submission 190535) | Hydrothermal vent microbial communities from Mid Atlantic Ridge, Atlantic Ocean - 356-284 | ecosystem: Environmental > Aquatic > Marine > Hydrothermal vents | place: Atlantic Ocean: Mid... | reverse complement strand
GGCTCAGCACCCAGGCCGCCACCGAGGCCCAGCGGGTCGCGGTTCGGGGCGTGCCTTTGGGGCTTAAGGAGGAGCTCTCCAGGGTGGGCCTTTTGGCGGTACCCGACCCCGACCCCGAGGACGCGGTGCGGGAGGGAAGGGCGGACGCGGGGATCGTTTTTTCCGAGGGCCGGGTGACCGTCTACCTTGCCCTCGCCCAGGGTGGGATGAAGGCCGAGGTCCTAAAGGGGCGGATCGAGCGCGCGCTCGAGCGTTACAAGTCGTCGCTGGTGGAGGCGCGCCTTTTGAAGGCGGGGCTGGATCCTGGGGTGCTCGAGCCCTTCCGGGTCGAGGTTGCCGACGTCTCCCCGCCCGAGGCCCGGGAGGCCGGGTTTTTCGGGTACTTGGTCCCGATGATGCTCCTGATGTTTATCCTCTCCGGCGCGATGCCGGTGGTCTCCGACGCCACCGCCGGGGAAAAGGAGCGGGGCACGCTCGAGGTCTTGCTCGCAGTTCCCGCCCCCGCCGGTGCGATCCTCCTCGGTAAGGCGGGGGCGGCGATGGTGGCGGCGCTGCTCTCCACCGCGAGCGGTGTCGGCGGGCTCATGCTCGGGGGATGGCTCCTGCAGACGAAGGAAGCGGCCTTACCCGACGGGGGGGCGGCGACGTTCTCTTTTCACCTCGGAGCCGAGGCGCTCTTTGCCTCTTTGGTGACCGGGGTGCTCTTCGCCGCTTTCGCCGTGGGCGTGATGATCTTCCTCGGAATGCTCGCCAAGACCTACCGGGAGGCCCAGACCTACATGGGGTTTTTGTACATGGTGCTGGTGCTGCCGGCGGTGCTTTTGGGCATGGCCTCGAGCTTCCTCGAGCCTGGCCCGCTTCTCTACCTGATCCCGGTGGCGGGCCCGATGATGCTCCTCGATGCTGTGCTCCGGGCCAAAGCCAGCCTCCTCGCCTATGTCCTCGCCTGGGGCTCGACGCTCTTCTATGCGGCGGCGGCCCTCTTCTTCGCCGCCCTCGCCTTCAAGCGGGAGGAGGTCGTCTTCCGTAACTAACCTTGACGGGTGCCGCCGCTCGCCCTAGAATCGCCCATAAGATGCCGCAAGGCCCCGTGTTCTCCCTCGTCCTAGGGCTAGTCCTTATCTCCGGCCCGGGGGCGGGGGATTTGCGCGCATAGCAAGCGGCATCCCAGGCCCCCGGGAAAAACCCGGGGGCCTTTCGTTTTGGAGGCGGGAGATGACGGGAGCAGAGGTCTTGTTGGAGGCGCTCGTGCGGGAGGGGGTCGAGGTGATCTTCGGCCACCCCGGGGGCGCGATCATGCCGGTCTACGACGCCCTGTATCACCGGAGGGAGCTCAGGCACATCCTCACCCGGCACGAGCAGGGAGCAGGGCACGCCGCCACCGCCTACGCCCGGGCAAGCGGTCGGGTCGGGGTGGTACTTGCGACCAGCGGTCCGGGGGCGTTGAACCTCACCACCGCCCTGGCCGACGCGATGATGGACGCCACCCCCCTGGTGGCGATCACCGGCCAGGTGCCCACGACCGCGGTGGGCACCGACGCCTTTCAAGAGGCCGACGTCACCGGGGTCACCATGCCCATTACCAAGCACAACTACCTGGTCACCGACGTAAACGACCTACCGCGAATCGTGAAGGAGGCCTTCCATATCGCGCGGACGGGACGGCCGGGTCCGGTGCTCATCGACCTTCCCAAGGACGTGCAAAACGAGGCTTTCACTGGCAGCTTCCCCGAGACCATTGATCTGCCGGGATACCGGCCCACCTACAAGGGCCATCCCCGCCAGATCGAGCGGGCGCTCGCCGCGCTTCGCGCCGCGGAGCGACCGGTCTTGATGGTAGGTGGAGGCGCCCAGCACGCGGCCGCGCCGATCCGCCGCTTCGTGGAGCAGACCGGCATCCCGGCGATCGCCACCTTGCAGGGGCTCGGGGTGGTGGCCGCCGACGATCCCCGTTTCCTGGGGATGCCAGGGATGCACGGCACCGTGGCCGCGAACCGGGCGATCCACGAGGCCGACCTGATTCTCGGGATCGGCCTCCGCTTCGACGACCGCGTCACCGGCGACGTGACGCGCTTCGCCCCCAACCTGAAGACCCTGATCCACGTCAACATCGAGCCCGCCGACATCGGCAAGGTGATCGAGGCCCAAATCCCGGTGGTGGGGGACGCCGCCTGGGTGGCCGAGCGGCTTGCCGAGGGGGCTGAGCCCCTTGCGATCGACGCCTGGTGGCGGCGGATTCGGGCCTGGCAGGAGGCAAACCCGCTGCCCTTCCCCGAGGACGGCGAGCTTAGGAGCCAGGCGGTGATCAGGGCTTTCGGGGAGGCCACCGGGGGCGAGGCGGTGGTGGTCACCGGGGTGGGGCAGCATCAGATGTTCGCTGCGCAGTTCTACCCGGTGAAGCGCCCTCGCAGCTTCCTCACTTCCGGCGGCCTCGGCACCATGGGCTTCGGCCTCCCGGCGGCGATCGGGGCGCAGGTGGCGAGGCCCGAAGATACCGTGATCCTCTTCGACGGCGACGGCTCCTTCCAGATGACCTTGCAAGAGCTTGCAACCGTGACCAAGTACGGTTTGCCCGTAAAGATCGTGCTCTTGAACAACGGCTTTCTCGGCATGGTGCGGCAGTGGCAGGACCTCTTTTACGAGGACCGCTACAGCGAGGTTTTCCTCGCCGACTCGAACCCGGACTTCGTCAAGCTTGCCGAGGCTTACGGCATCCCCGCCTTCCGGGTGGAGCGGCGGGAGGAGCTCGGGGCCGCGGTTGAGCGGACGCTTGGTGAAAAGGGGCCGGTGCTCGCGGAGTTTCGGGTCAAGGCCGAGGAGGGGGTCTTTCCCATGATCCCGGCCGGCGGCAGCACCGAGGACATGATCACCGAGCCCCCCGAGGAGGCGCGCTCATGAGCCAGCGGCACGTGATCAGCGTTTTGGTTGAGGATCACCCCCGGGTGCTCACCCGCATCACCTCGATGTTCGCCCGCCGGGGTTTCAACATCGACTCGCTGGCGGTGGGCCGGACCCACATCCCAGGGGTGAGCCGGATCTCCTTCGTGGTCGAGGGCGACGACCGCACCATCGAGCAGGTGGAAAAGCAGCTCAATCGCCTGATCGAGGTCCTGAAGGTCGTGGATCACGAGGGGCCCCGGCTCGAGCGCGAGCTCGCCTTGGTCAAGGTCCGGGTCGAGGGGATCGAGGAGCGGATCGAGCTCAAGGAGATCGCCGAGGCCTTCCGGGCCCAGATCGTGGACGTGGCTCGGCACGCGCTCACCTTCGAGGTCACCGGTCATCCAGCCAAGATCGACCGTTTTTTGGAGGAGCTTGCGAACTACGGGGTGCTCGAGACGATGCGGACGGGTGCGCTCGCGATGGACCGCGGCGAGCGGGTGATTAAACTTAGAGCCCGAAGGGAGGCAGTATGAAGGTCTACCACGATCACGACGCGGATCTCGGCTTTCTCGCTGGCAAGAGGGTGGCGATTTTGGGATTCGGTTCCCAGGGCCACGCCCACGCCCTGAATCTCAAGGACTCGGGGGTCTCGGTGGTGGTGGGGCTCCGGCCCTCTTCGCCCCGGGCCGAGGAGGCGAGGAAGCGGGGCCTTTCGGTCAAGCCGGTGCCCGAGGCGGTGGCCGAGGCCGACGTCGTCATGGTGCTCTTGCCCGACGAGGTGCAAGCCCAGGTCTATCGGGAGGCGATCGAGCCGAACCTAAAGGAGGGGGCTTCCCTCGCCTTCGCCCATGGTTTCAACATCCACTTCGGCCAGATCAGGCCACGCCCTGATCTCGACGTCTGGATGGTGGCTCCGAAGGGCCCGGGCCACCTGGTGCGGAGTGAGTTCGAGGCCGGCCGCGGGGTACCGGCGCTCGTCGCCATCCACCAGGACCAAAGCGGCGCCGCGCTGCCCACCGCCCTCGCCTACGCCAAGGGGATCGGCGCAACCCGGGCGGGGGTGATCCCCACCACCTTCGCTGAGGAGACCGAGACCGACCTTTTCGGCGAACAGGCGGTGCTCTGCGGGGGCCTCACCCGGCTGATCGCGGCCGGGTTCGAGACCCTGGTGGAGGCGGGCTATCAGCCGGAAATCGCCTACTTCGAAACCTTGCACGAGGTCAAGCTGATCGTAGACCTGATCTACGAGGCGGGCTTTTCCGGGATGCGCTACTCGATCTCGAACACCGCCGAGTACGGCGACTACACCCGGGGCGACGCGGTGATTGGGCCCGAGGTGAAGGAGCGCATGAAGGAGGTGCTCCGGCAGATCCAGCGCGGTGAGTTCGCCCGCGAGTGGATCCTTGAGAACCAGGCCGGTCGGCCGGTGCTCGAAGCCCAGCGCCGCCGCTGGCAGGCGCACCCCATCGAGGAGGTCGGCAAGCGGCTTCGGGCGATGATGCCCTTCATCAAGGCACGGATCGAGGAGGGAGAAGGTGCGACGGATTAAGATTTTTGACACCACGCTCCGGGACGGCGAGCAGTCCCCGGGAGTCGCACTCACCCCGGAGGAGAAGCTCGCCATCGCTCACCAGCTCGCCCGGCTCGGGGTGGACGTGATCGAGGCCGGATTCCCCATCGCGAGCCCGGGCGACTTCGAAGCGGTGCGGCGGATCGCCGAGGAGGTCAAAGGGCCGGTGATTGCGGCGCTCGCTCGGGCGGCCCGGCCGGACATCGAGCGAGCGGCGGAGGCGATTGCGCCGGCCGAGAAAAAGCGGATCCATACCTTCATCGCCACGAGCCCCATCCATATGGAGAAAAAGCTTCGCCTGACCCCGGACGAGGTGGTCGAGCGGGCAGTCTGGGCGGTGGGATTCGCCAAGTCCTTCGTCGAGGACGTGGAGTTCTCCGCCGAGGACGCGGGTCGGAGCGACCCCGACTTCCTGGTCCGGGTCTTCGGCGAGGTGATCAAGGCCGGCGCCACCGTGATCAACATCCCCGACACCGTCGGCTACCAGGTGCCCTGGCAGTTTGCCGAGCTGGTCCAGTACGTGATTGAGAAGACTCCGGGATCGGAGAAGGTCGAGTGGAGCGTTCACTGCCACGACGACCTCGGGCTTGCGGTGGCGAACTCGCTGGCCGCCGTGCGGGTGGGGGCGACCCAGGTCGAGTGCACCGTGAACGGGATCGGTGAGCGGGCCGGAAACGCTGCGATGGAAGAGATCGTAATGGCGCTCTATACCCGGCGGGATTTCTTCCAAGCCGAGACCGGGATTCACACGAAAGAGCTCTACCGCACCTCGCGGCTCGTTTCCCAGCTCACCGGCATGGTGGTGCCCCCGAACAAGGCGGTCGTCGGGCAAAACGCGTTTGCCCACGAGTCCGGCATCCACCAAGACGGTGTGCTGAAAGACCGGCAGACCTACGAGATCATGAACGCCGAGCTGGTGGGGCGGGAAGCCGCCGTACTGGTGCTCGGCAAGCATTCCGGGCGGCACGCCTTCAGGAAGGCGCTCGAGGAGCTTGGCTATCGCTTTTCGGATGAGGAGATCAAGCAGCTCTTCGCGCGCTTCAAGGAGGTTGCCGACCGCAAGAAGCAGGTAACCGCGGAGGACCTGATCGCCCTGGTGGAGGACGCCCGCACCAAGGCCCCGGAGCACTTCAAGCTGCTCGAGCTCCAGGTCCACTCCGGTACGAAACTCACCCCGGTGGCGACGGTGCGCATCCAGACCCCTTCGGGGGAGGTCACCGAGGCGGCCACCGGCGATGGCCCGGTGGACGCGGTCTACAAGGCGATCGCCCGGGCGGTAGAGATGGAGCCGGTGCTCGAGTCCTACCGCATCGAAGCCACCACCGGGGGTGCCGAGGCGCTCGGCGAGGTGGTGGTCCGGCTTCGGATGGGCTCGGTGACCGTGGGCGGGCGTGGGCTTGCCCCCGACGTCGTCGAGGCCTCGGCCCGGGCCTACCTCGACGCCCTCAACAAGCTCGTCGCCGGGGTGGGCACCCGCGAGGTGGTCGAGACCCCCTAGGAGAGGAGCCTGCCGGGGTCGTAGCGGAGGCGCTCGAGCAGGTAGCGGTAGAATTCTTCCAAGTTCGAAAAGCGGCGTTCGGGTCCGCCCCGAGGGCGGACCCGAATCTCAACCCGGCCGGGCGCCGCTTCCCGGATGGCGATTCGGAACCGCCACGCCTTTTCCCTCATGGAGAAAGGCTAGACCCGCCGTCGTCACAGCGCCGTCACAAGCCGGGCGGGGAGGGTGCGGCGGTGGTAGGGGCGGAGTTCCGGGGGCAGGCGGGCGGCTTCTTCGGTGAAAAGCGCCTTCGCTTCCTTTCGGGACTCGGGGAAGAAGCGGGCGTGGACGGCGTAGATGAGGAGCCGTTCCGGGACCCCGGTGCGCCAAGCGTCGGCTTGGTTCCGGGCGGCCTCGGCGTGGCGGCGGGCGGCCTCCGGGTCTTTTCCCTCGAGCGCAAGGGCCATGAGGGCGTGGGCCCGGGCGGCGTGCCCCCCTTCACCCCGGTCCTCCCAGTGCCGGATCGCCCGATCGAGCCAGGGCACCGCCTCCTCGGGCTTTCTCCGGCGGATCGCGAGCTCGCCGTAGGCAGTGTAGACGTGGCCGATCTTGGCCTGGTCGCCGAGGGCTTCCATGAGTCGGTGGGCCTCGGTGAGGGCTTGCTCGGCGGCGGGGTAATCCCCCTTAGCCATAAGGGCGAGGGCGCGTTCGGACTCAAAGAGCGCGGTCTCCCGCGGGCTCTCCACCGCCCGAGCGAGCTCGAGCCCCTGGTCGAAGGCGGCGAGGGCTTCTTCAAAGCGGCCGATCTTCCCCTCGGCCAGGCCGATGAGCTCGAGCGCGTCCATCTGGGCGACGAGGTCGGCCCCCCGGCGGGCCTCGGCGAGGAGCCGCCGGGCCCCTTCTAGGGCGCCGAAGAAGTCGCGGTGGAGCCAGCGCCCGGTGAGCCGGTCGGCCCAGACCCGGCGGTAAGTCACCGGGTCGGGGTGTTCGGCCAGCGTTTTCAGGATGATGCGCTGGTGGCGCTCGCCTTCCTCGGGGTCCCCGAGGCGGAAGGCGAGGGCGGCGAGGTTGCGCCGCGCCCGGCAGCTCGCCCGGCGGTCGCCGGCCTTCAGGAAGGCCTCGAGAGCGGCCTCGAGGTGCTCCCGCTGGCGCCAGGGGTCGCCGGCGCGGTACTCCACCCAGGCGAGGAGGAAGCGGGCTTTGGCCCGCGGGGCCTCGTCCACGGAGAGGGCAAGGGCGGCCTCGGCGTGTTCCCGCGCGAGGTCGAAGCGGCCCTTTTTGAGCGCGGCCTCGGCGGTGGCGAGCCGCCAGCGGGCCTCGAGCGCGGGCTCGGGCACCGGCGGGGCGCCGAGCTGGCGAAGGGCGTCTACGGTGTCTAGGCCGAGCTCGGTCTCGAGCTCGAGCCGCTCCAGCGCCACCCGGTAGCGGGCGGGCTCGGGCAGCTGGAGGTGGCGCTCGGCCCGCCGGTAGAGCACCACCGCCGCCGCGGGATGGGGGCCTTTTCGAGCCGCGCGGGCGGCTTCGAGGTAGGCCCGCCCGGCGGCCTCGTCGCGGCCGGCGGCGGCCAGGTGCTCGGCGATCAATAGGGGGTGTCCGCCGGTCTCCAAAAGCGCCGTCGCCCAGCGCCGGTGGAGGGTCCGCGCCAGGGAGGCGGGGACCTGCTCCGCGAGCTCGGGGTAGCGGGGGAGGTAGCCGCCCCCGCTCTCGACGAGGAGCCCGGCGCGCTCGGCCTCGATCAGGGCGGCGGCGGCCGCGGGCTCGTCCATCGCCAGGGCGCGGGCTATCCGCTCAGGGTCGGCGGGCGCACGGGCGAGAAGTAAAAGCCGTACCACCCGGACGGCCTCGGGGCTGAGCTCGAGCCAGCGCCTGAGCAGTGCTTCCCGCACCGAACGGGGGAGGTGGAGCTCGAGGTAGTCGGGGCTCTTGTCGTAGGGGGTGGACCAGCCGAGCGGACCCGCGCGGAGTTCGCCGCTCGCGAAGAGGTCTTTTAGGGTTTCGAGGACGAAACGGGGGTTCCCGCCGGTGGCTTGGTAGAGCCGGGCGGCGAACCGGCTGCTCGGGCGCCCCGAGAGTTCCTCGACCAGCCGCTCTACCCCGGAGAGGCTCAGGGGCCTGAGCTCGGCGGCTTCGACCAGGCCCTCCTGGACGAGCGCGGGCGGGGGCGGGCTCCGGCCGGTGATGACGAAGCGGAGCTCGAGCGCCCGGCTCCGACGGAGGAGGTAGGAAAGGAAAACGGAGAAGGCGGGATCGGCATGCTCGATCGCGTCCAGCACGACGACCGGGGCGAGGGCGGCGAGCGCTCGCGCCAGTGCCTCGAAAAACCGCACCCGGGCCTCGGGCTCGGTGAGAGCCGCTGGGGGCGGGGCGCCGAGCTCGGGCAGAAGCCGGGCGAGCTCGGACCGCAGTTCCTGGGGGAGTGTGGACAGGGCCTCGGTCGCCGGTCGCAGAGCCTCCACCAAGGCGGCGTAGGGTAGGTCGGAGAGGCTTTTTTGAAAACGGATCCAGGGGGCTCCTTCTCCGGCCAGCGCCTCTGCCAGCCGGGTCTTGCCCACCCCCTCCGCGCCGTGGATCCAGCGGGCCGGCCGGGAGCTCTCCTTAAGGCGGGCGAGGACCTCCTCCCGTTCCACCAGTGGTGGGTGCAAAAGGGCGTCGGGGCTCGGGCTTTGCTGGGGGTGGCGGAGCCGTCCCTCGAGGGCGGCCTGGTACTGGCGCAGGGTCTCGGGGCTCGGGGTGAGGCCTAGTTCGTTCTTGAGCGAGCGCTCGAGGCGCCGAAAGAGCGCCTCGGCTTCGGTCCGGCGCCCAGTCCGTACCAAGAGAGGGAAGATCCGCTGGTAGGCGGTCTCCAAGTGGGGGTCCCACTCGAGCACCTGAAAGAGCGCCTGGGCCGCGGCCTCCGGGTGTTCGGTTTCTAGGCGATCGGCACGGCGAAGGAGCGCGGCAATCACCGCTTCTTTTAGCCGCTCCTCCTCGAGATAGCGCCAGTCTTCGAAGCCTGAGGCCCCTTGCGGGGAAAACCCCTCGAGGAAGTGGCCGCGGATGAGCTCGAGCGCGGGTTCTAGCTTGCCCTGGCGGAAGAGCTGCCAAAACCGCGCGTGGTCGGTGCGGAAGGAGGTGAGCTCGAGCCCCTCGGGCCCCTCTTCCAGGTGCGGCCCCACCGGGCTGCGCCGGATCCGGTAGAGCTCCTGCCGCAGGTTTCGCCGGGCGGAGCTTTCGGGGAGGTCCCAGAGGAGCGTCGCTAGCTCGGTTCGGGGTACCGGGCGGTCGGCGAGGGCGAGGTACGCCACGAGGGCGCGCGCCTTTTGGGTCAGACCCTCGACTCCTTGGCCTCCGAAGTGGATTGCCGGAGGGCCGAGGAGCAAAAGCTCCAGCACGCGCACGGTGTCTTCAGCTTACCGCCTGCGGGTTTTCTCGACCAAGTACCAAAAACGGACGAGTCTGAACCCCCGTCGCCAGCGGCGCGGATCCGTCCCCACCCGCCAGGCCCACTCAAGCCCAAGCCGCCGGGTCCAAGCGGGGGCCCTCCGGGCGGTGCCGGCAAGCACGTCCAGGGTTCCCCCCACGCTCAGGGCCACTCGAGCCCCGAGCAACTCCCGGTGGGCCTCGACAAACTTTTCCTGCCGCTCGCCGAGCCCCACGAGAAGGAGATCGGGCGCGGCCTTTCGCACCGCTTGCACCACTGCCTCTTCGTCCTCGAAGTAGCCGTGGTGGGCTCCGGCCACCCGCACCCCCCAGCGGGCCCTGGCGTTCTCCGCCGCGCGCTCGGCGACCCCGGGTCTTCCCCCCAGGAAGAAGACCGAAAGCCGCGCGCCCCCGCGGGCGAGAAGGGCTTCGGTGAGCTCGACCCCGGTGACCCTCTCGGCGAGGCGCACTCCGTAAAGCCGGCGTGCCGCCCAGAGGATCCCCACCCCGTCGGCGGTGACCAGGCTCGCCCTCCGCACCGCCCGAACGAGCTCGGGGTCCCCCTGGGCTCGGACCACGAGCTCGGGATTCAGGGTGACCACCGGATCGAGCCCGGGACGGGCGAGGAAGCCCTCGATCCGCGCGAGGGCCTCCTCGAAGCCCAGCGGATCCAGGGGCAGGCCGAGGATCTCAAGCCGGTTCATCGGCGAGGAGGGTGAAGACCGGTTGTCCCCGGACCTCCCGGTAGCCGGCAAGGAAGGGTACCCGGGAGGTGCGGCCGATGACGCTGGCCTGGGCCAGGTCTTCGGTAAACCCCCGGGAGACCAGGAGCTGGCCGCTCTCGGAGGCCCAGAGCGCTTCCTGGGGGTCGGGGTAGGCCTTCAAGAGGGCGGTGGCGATCCGGGTGCCGTCGTCGGGCACGGGCTCAGTTTGGGCCCGGAGGAGTTTCTTCGCGAGGAACCCGGCGGCGAGGGCGTCGTCCAGCGCTTCCCGCCCCCGGTGCCCGGCGGCCACCACCGTCACCGCTTCCCGGGCGGTGCGAAGCGCCGTCTCTACCGCCGCCCGGGCGTTTACGAAGGCGGCGAGATAGACCCGGGGAGCCTCCTTGACCGCGCGGAGTGCACCGGGGAGGTTTTCGCTCGTGTAAACGACCCGCTTATTGGAAAGGTTCATTCCCAGGATCTCGCTCGGGCTGGTGCTGCCAAAAAAGCCCTCGGGGGGGATACCCTCCCGCTCGCCCAGGGCGAGGTCGGCCTCGAGCTCCCGGGCAAGCCGGAGGCTCGGGGTCACCCAGACCTCCCGGGCGCCCCGTTCAAAGAGCAGCGCGATCGAGGTCGAGGCCCGGAGCACGTCCACCAGGAGGACGACGTCGGGGTAGGGGCCGCGGGGCAGAAACTCGACGGAAACGCGCATCGGCGCCCATTCTACGGCATGATGAAGGGGTGACCGGGGACGAACGGGCGCTTGCGCGGAGGCTTTCCAGGATCGGCTACCCCGAGCACGGACCGCTGCCGCCCGGCGACGACGCCGGAGGCGTCCTTTGGGGGGGCGCCGCCTGGCTTTTGAAGACCGATGGGTTCGCCGCTGGCGATGTGCGCCTTGCCGGCATGCCCGAGGAGGCGATCGGCTGGCGGGCGGTGACCGCGGTGGCCTCGGACCTCCTGGCCAAGCTGGCCGCGCCCCTCGGCTTCGTGCTCGCCCTCTTTCTCCCCGGTGGGGGCGAGGCGGAACGAGCCGAGGCCTGGGTGCAAGGGGCGGCCCGCGCCGCCCGCGCCTACGGGGCCCACTTGCTCGGGGGCGACACCAACCGGGGCACGCCCGCGGTGGTCGCCTCGGGCTTCGCCCGTACCCGGGACCCCCTTCCCCGGGGCGGGCAGGAGGGGGACTTTCTGCTTCTCTTCGGCGATCGCTGGGGGCTTTCCGGGGCCGCCATCGACGCCCACTACCGGGGGGCGGATCTCGCGCCCTTCCCCAGGATCCGGGTCGCCGGGTTCTGGCCCCGGGCCCGGCTCGCGCTTCTCGGCCTCGTCCCCTTCCGGCGCTACCTCTCGGGCTCGGCGGATAGCTCCGACGGCCTCGCCGAGACCCTCTGGCAGCTCTCCGAGGCGAGTGGGGTGGGAATCGAACTCCTCCAAGTGCCCCTGGACCCAGAGGTTCGGGCCTACGCCGCCGCCCACGGGGCCGACCCCGAAGCCCTCGTCCTCTACGGCGGGGAGGAGTACGAGGCGGTGCTCGCGGTGCGGCCCGAGGGGCGGGCCTTCGTCGCCGCCTGGCTCGAGGCCCACGCCGTACCCCACGCCTGGGTCGGGCGCATGGCGGGGCCCGTGGGCGTTCGCCTGAGGGGGGCGCCCCTTGCCCGCTCGGGCTACGATCACTTCCGGTAGCGCTCGGCGAGGGCGGCGTAGCGGCGCGCGTTTTCCGGAGGGTCCACGGACCGCACCACCCGGGCGGGAACCCCGAGGGCGAGCATGCCCGGGGGGATCTCCATGCCCGGGGGCACCACCGCCCCCGCCCCTACCACCGCGCGCGCCCCGATCCGGGCGCGGTTTAGGACCACCGCCCCGATCCCGATCAAGGCGCCTTCCTCGACCCGGGCTCCGTGGACCACCGCCCGGTGCCCTACGGTCACCCAGGGGCCGAGGAGGGTGGGCTCACCCGGGTCGGCGTGGAGCACCGCCCCGTCCTGGACGTTCGTGCCCTCCCCGATCTCGATCACCTCGAGATCCGCCCGCACCACCGCGGCGAACCAGATCGAGGCCCGGGGTCCGACCCGCACCGCCCCCACCAGGGTCGCGTTTTCGGCGACGAACGCGCTTTCATGGACCTCGGGCCGCTTATCCTCGAAGGGCAGGATGGGCAAGGGCCACCTCCAATAGGCGCTTGTCCTCGGGGAAATCGAGTTTTTCCAGGGCCTCCTCGGCCTCGAAGAACCCGCCCCCGGTTAGGCCGGCCTCAAGCCGCACCTCGCCCTGCCCCCGCATCAAATACCACCGGATCTCCCGCTCCTGGCCCCGGTCGTTTTGGTAATGGGTGGTCCCGAGCGGGGCGAGGATGCGGGCCTCGATCCCGGTCTCCTCCCGGACCTCGCGAAGCGCGGCTTCCTCGGGGGTCTCTCCGGGGTCGAGGTGGCCCTTGGGGAAGACCCAAAAACCGTTTCGATCCCGGATCAGGAGAACGCGGCCCTCGGCGTCGAAGACCACGCCTCCCGCGCCCGGTACCCGGCTCATCCGAACCTCCGCTTCAGGTAGGCGAGGACTTCGGGCGCAAGCCGCGGTCCCCCCTGGTAGCGCATCTCCAGGTTCTCCCGCCCGAGCAGAGCCCGGAGCGCTTTCTCGAAGCGGGGGCTCCACCCGGTCTCGGGGGTCTCGAGGTCCCCGGTTTGGACCAGGACCTCCCCGAGCCAGGCGAGGTCGGCTTCGGAGAGGGGCTCGGGCTCCCCCGCGGGCCCGAAGAAGAGCCGGTGTACCTCGTAAAGCCGCATAAGCTCGGGAACGGGGTCTTTGTGGTCGTCCACCCTTAGGTCGATCCAGCGGTCGTTCTGACCGCCGTACCCCTTGCCCTCGGCGACCACGAGGAGCGCCGCCGATTGCCGACCGCGCCGATCGCCCCCGGCGCGGTCGGCGGCAAGCAGGGCTTTAAGGAGCCGCTCGGGGAAGGGGAGCTCGGTCCCCTCCCGCCACGTTGCGACCATCGCCTCGACCACCTCGGGGCCCGCGAGCAGGTTTCCCTGGGCTGCGAAGTCCTCGCCCGAGATGCCCCCGGCCCAAGGGTGGCAACCCTCGCCGGTGAAGGTGAGGGCCTCGCCGCTCGCGGCCACCAGCCCGAACTGGCGGAGGTGGAGTTCGGGGTCGGTGCGGCGGAAGGCCTCAAGCACCCCCTCCGGGCTCGCCCCCGCCCCGAGCAGGGCAAGCCCCTGGGGTCCGAAGCGGGGGTTGGCGTAGGACTGGGTGGCGATCGCCCCCACGCCCGCTTGGGCGTAGGGGACCACCGCGCCCACCGCGAGAAACTTGCTGGCCACGGCGACGCCGAGGGCGCCGCTTTCGGGATCCCGGGCCACCAGGGAGAAGGTCGCGATCCGCATATCAAAAGGCTACCAGGGCCTCCCTGGTAGCCGGCTCGGTCTTTTCTTTAGTGGTGATGATGCCCGCCGGGTCCGTGGACGTGCCCGTGGGCGAGCTCTTCGGGGGTGGCGTCTCGGACCTCGAGGATCTCGACCTCGAACGCAAGCGTCTTGCCCGCCAGCGGGTGGTTGAAGTCAATGGTGACGTCCTCCCCCTCGACCTTGGTGATGGTGAAGGGCATGGGCTGCCCCGAGGCGTCCTGGGCGTAAAACTGCTCACCGACCTCGACCTTGCTCCCCTCGGGGAAGGCCGACCTCGGCACCACCTGCACCCCCTCGGGGTTGGGCTCGCCGTAGGCCTTCTCGGGTGGCACCGTCACCGAGAGCTTCTCGCCGGCTTCGTGCCCTTCCAGGGCTTCCTCGAGCCCGGGGATCAGTTGGTGGTGGCCGTGGAGGTAGGGCAGCTCGCCCTGGTCCACCACCTCGCCATCGACTTTCAGGGTGTAGCGGATCGTGACCACCTTGTCTTTTTCTACCTTCATGCGATCGCTCCCTTCCCTTCCACGGGAAGCTCCCTCAGTATAGGGCCCGAGGGGAGGGTTCGATGAGGATCGATGAGGTGATCGGAAAAACCCCGGTGGTACGGCTTTCCCGGCTCGTCCCCCCGGGGGCGGCGGAGGTGTGGATCAAGCTCGAGGGCCAAAACCCGGGCGGTTCGGTCAAGGACCGCCCGGCGCTTTTCATGATCCGCCGGGCGGAGGAGGAGGGAAAGCTCCTCCCCGGGCGCGGGCAGGTGATCGTGGAACCGACCTCGGGCAACACCGGGATTGCCCTGGCCATGCTTGCCGCGAGCCGCGGCTACCGGCTCGTGCTCACCATGCCGTCCTCAATGAGCGAGGAGCGCAAGCGCATCCTCCGGGCCTTTGGCGCCGAGCTCGTACTCACCGATCCCAAAGGGAGGATGCCGGCGGCGCTCGCGGAGGCCCGCCGGATCGCCGAGGCCGAGGGCGGGGTGGTCCTCAACCAGTTCGAAAACCCCGCGAACCCCGAGGCCCACTACCGCACCACCGGTCCCGAGCTTTACGCAGCGCTCTCCGGCCGGATCGACGCCTTCGTCTACGGCTACGGCACCGGGGGAACGCTCACCGGGGTGGGCCGCTACCTGAAGGAGCGGGATCCTAAAATCCGGGTTTACGCGGTGGAACCTGAGGGGCTTCCGGTCCTTGGGGGTTCGCGGGAGGGCGCCGCTGGGAGCCACGGTTTTATGGGCATGGGCCCCGGCTTCCTCCCCAAAAACCTCGACACCTCGCTCCTGGATGGCGTCCTCCTCGTCGGCGAGGAGGAGGCCTTTCCCCTGGGGCTGCGCCTCGCCCGCGAGGAGGGGCTTTTCCTCGGCCCCTCGGCGATGGCCAACGTCGCCGCCGCACTCCGGGTCGCAAGAGAGCTCGGTCCCGGCCACCGTGTGGCGACGATCGCGCCCGACGGCGGGGCCAAATACCTCTCGGTTCCCCCTTACGCCGACTAACTGTCGCCGTAGCGGATGAAAGCGGGGATTTCGAAGTCGCTGGGGTCGAGGGTGCGGTCCGGGGAAAGGCCCGGAGTGCTCGGGTAGACCCCGGTTTCGTTGAACCCCGAGGCAATCAGGATCACCCGGAGCTCGTCGCCCGCGCGGGGTTCGTAGGTGATGCCATAGAGGATATCGGGCTCCTCGACCCCGGTGGCGGCACGGATCTTCTCCACCACCTCGGAGGCTTCTGCAAGCGAGATCTCCTCGTCCCCTACCACGTTGATAAGGAGCTGCCGGGCACCCTCGATACTGCGGTCGAGGAGGGGGCTGGTGATGGCGCTCTCCGCCGCCTGCTCCACCCGGTTTTCGCCTCGACCGGCGCCGATGCCCATCAGTACCTGGCCGGCGCCGGCGAGCATGTTTTTGAGGTCGGCGAAGTCGACGTTGATCAACCCCGGGAGGTTGATCACGTCCGAGACCCCCTTCACCCCGTGATAGAGCACCCGGTCGGCGATCAGGAAAGCCTCTTTGAGGCTCACCTTGCGGTCCACCGCTTGCAGAAGGCGGTCGTTATTGACCACCACCATCGCGTCCACCCGCTCGCGGAGGCGCTCGATCCCCTCCTCAGCCACCCGGCGGCGCTTCGGCCCCTCGAAGGAGAAGGGCCGGGTGACCACCGCGAGCGCGAGCGCCCCGAGCTTGGTGGCGATCTCGGCCACCACCGGAGCGGCGCCGGTACCGGTACCGCCGCCCATGCCGGCGGTGATGAAGACCAGGTCGGCGCCGTCCAGGTGCTCGGCGATCAGGTCTTGGCTTTCAAGCGCCGCCTTCTCGCCGATCTCGGGGTCGGCTCCGGCGCCGAGCCCGCGGGTGAGCTTATCGCCAAGCTGGATGCGAATGTCCGCGAGGGACTTGGAAAGCACCTGGGCGTCGGTGTTGGCGGCGATAAACTCGACGCCTGAGAGGCCGGCCTCGATCATCCGGTTGACCGCGTTGTTTCCGGCCCCGCCGAGTCCAATCACTTTGATAACCGCTCCTGCCATCTTTACGCTCCGTCTCAGAAAAAGTCCTTAAAAAAGGCCTTGATCCGTTCCCAAATCCCGTGGTGGGTTCGGCCCTCCGGCGCCGCCTTCGGGGCACGTTTGCGCAAGGGAAAACGCGAAGGTTTGGGGGCGGCGGCTTCGCCGTAGTGTATCAGGCCTACCGCCACCGCGTAAGCCGGGGAGGCCACGAGATCGGCGAGCCCCTCGACCCCCGCGGGTCGGCCCAGCCGGACCGGGAGCCCGAAGTCGCGGCGGGCGAGGTCGTCGGTTCCGGGCAGGAGCGCGCCCCCGCCGGTGAGCACCAGCTTGCTGGCCGCGACCTCGAGGGGGCCCACCGCATCTTCCAGGGCCTTCCGGGCCAGCATGAAGATCTCCCGTACCCGGGGACGGATGATCCGGGCGAGCTCGGGAGCGGGAATACCCCCGGCGGCGTGGCCTGCTTGGTTGATCTCGAGCACCAGCTCGGGGTCCGCGAGCTCGGGGACGGCGGCGCCGTACTTTTTCTTGATGCGTTCGGCTTCCTCGAAGGGAATCTTGAGGAGTTTGGCGATGTCGGCGCTCACCATCTCGCCCCCGAGCGGGAGCACGCCGGCGTAGGCGAGCCGACCCTCTTTGAAGTAGCTGACCCCAGTGGTGCCGGCGCCGAGGTCCAGCACCACCGTGTTCATCTCCCGCTCCTCGGGGAGCAGGACCCCGAGCCCGGCGGCGTAGGGCCCGGCGGCCAGGGCCTCGATGCCGAGCCCGGCAGCCTCCACCGCCCGCCGCAGGTTGGCGAGCGGCCCGGTGGCGGTGGAGACGAGGAGGACGTCTACCTCCAGGCGAACCCCGGTCATGCCCACCGGGTCGTGGATGCCTTCCTGCCCGTCCACGCGGAACTCGAGCGGCTCGACGTGCAAAAGCTCGCGGTCCCCTTCTAGAGGGTAGGCCCGGGCCTGCTCGATGGCTCTTTCGACGTCTTCCGGCCGGATCGTTTGGCCCCGGCGGATCGCCGCGAGGCCGTTCGAGGTGTGGCTTTTTAGCTGGGGGCCGCCAACCGCGACGAGGGCTCGCTCGACCTCGACCCCGGCCACCTGCTTGGCGGCGTGTACCGCCCGCCTCACCGCCTCCGCGGCCTTTTCCAGGTTGACCACCGCTCCGCGGCGGATGCCCTCGGAGGGTACCGTTCCCACGCCGATGACGTCGAGCACGCCGTCGGGGGCACGTTCCCCGATGACCGCGGTGACCTTGGTGGTGCCGATGTCGAGTCCGACCAGGAGACGCTCGCTCATGGGCCTTCGCTCACCCCCCAAGCATACACGTGGCCGCGGGGCGGGTTTCCCGCCGCGAGATCGGCGCGGGCCAGCCATGCCCGGCGCTTTCCAAAGTCTAGGGTATACCCGGCGGGGCCAAAGGTTATTTCCCGGGCGTCGGGATAGCGCCGGGCGAGGGCGAGCGCCTTTTCAAGCTCGGGGTCGGGTCCCTGGATGGTTCGGGGGGCACGGGTGGCGAGCAGAGGATGACCTCCAGCGTCGAGGACCACGCCGTTTGGCCGGGCCCCGGGGAAGCCCAAGGGCCCCTGCCAGAATACGTAGGGACGGCGTTCCCTGACTTCGATCCGGACCACCCCGAGCTCCGGCCGGCTGAGCCGGACCTCGGCGATCCGGGGGTGGGCAGCCACCCGGCGGGCGGCGGAGAGGGGGGCGTAAAGCCACGGGCCCCCGGCGTAGAGCCCGGCGAGCCGGGCGATTGCCTCCGGGGGGAGGCTTTGGCTGCCCGCGACCTCCACCCGGCGGATCGGGAGGGCGAGCCAGCTCAGCAGGAAGAGCGTACCCAGGAGCAGGAGGACGAGGAGCGCCCGGGTCACGGCTCCACCTCGCCCCAGATCTCCCATTCCAGTTCTAAATTGAGCGCCTTTTGTACCCGTTTCACCAGTTCCCATACCTCGCGTGCGGTAGCTCCTCCCAAGTTTACGATGAAGTTTGCGTGCTCGGGGCTGATCATGGCCCGGCCAACTTGGAACCCTTTAAACCCGGCCTGGTCGATGAGCCGTCCGGCGGCGTCGCCGGGTGGGTTTTTGAAGGCGCAGCCAGCGCTCTTGCGCTTGGGCTGGCGCTTTCGCGCGGCGTCGACCTCGGCCATGCGGGCTGCGATCGCTTCCTTAGGGGCTTTCTTGAGATCGAAGCGGACCCGGGTGACGATCGCGCCGGGGGGGAGGTCGCTCTTGCGATACCCGAGCCCCAGGGCCTCGGGGGGGAGGCGCTCGAGCTTGCCCTGATGGTAGACCTCGACCTCGGCGAGGGCGTCCTTGATCTCCCCGAAACGGGTGCCCGCGTTCATCCGCACCGCCCCGCCGACGCTGGCGGGGATCCCGAGGAGGGGCTCGAGCCCACTCAGTCCAAGGCGCGCCGCTTCCTGGACCCAGAGCGGGAGCAGGCTGCCCGCCCCTACCCAGCCGCTGAGCGCTCCTTCGGCGAAGACGCCGCCGAGCTTGATCACCCGCTCCCTAACTCCCTCGTCGGAAACGAGCAGGTTGGAGCCGTTCCCCAGGACCCGGTAGGGGGCCTCGGTGGCGCGGAGGAGGTCGTCCTCGTTCTCCACGATCCAAAGCTCGGCGGGCCCGCCCACGCCGAGGGTGGTGTAGTCCTTGAGCAAAACCCGCCTTACTTCCATGCCCGGGCCTCCTCCGCCAGGCGTCGGGCGAGCTTGCCCACGTCGCCGGCGCCCAGGGTGACGAGCAGATCGCCCTCGTTCAGGGTCTCGGCGAGGTAGCGGAGCGCCTCCTCGCGCTCGAGAAAGCGCGCGTTGGCTCCGAGCGAGCGCGCCCGCTCGGCGAGGACGGCGCCGCTCACCCCCGGAATCGGCGGCTCGCCGGCGGGGTAGACCTCGAGCACGATCGCCTCGTCCGCCAGTGTCAGCGCTTCGGCGAATCGGTCCAGCAAGCGGGCGGTGCGCAGGTAGCGGTGGGGCTGGAAGACCGCCCGCACCCGCCGCCCAAGCCCCCGGGCCGCCTCCAGGGTAGCGGCGAGTTCGGTGGGGTGGTGGGCGTAGTCGTCGTAGATCAGGGCGCCGCGGTATTCCCCTACCGGTTCGAAGCGTCGGCCGGTTCCGGAGAACGCTTCGAGGCCCCGGGCCACCGCCTCGTACTCGAGCCCAAAAAGCAGCCCTGCGGCAGCGGCGGCGAGGGCGTTTTGCACGTTGTGTAGGCCGGGGACTCGGAGCGCGATGGGTCCCAGGGGCCTGTCCTCGAACACGAGCGTGAAGCGGGCGCCGGTGGGGGTTAAAACGAGCTCCTCGGCCCGCACCGCTCCGGCGTCGAGGCCGAAGTCGAGCACCCGGGTGCCTTTGGGTCTGAGGTCGGAGAGCTCCGGGTCCGCCGGCAGCACCACCGCTTCTGCTGCCTTGAGCCAGCGAGCCATGGCGGCAAAGAGCGCGGCCTCGCTTTCGTGGTAGGTGGGTCGGTCCG
>Ga0256833_1001193_pt1:15000-17500 | contig 19380 bp, 14 predicted proteins | sample 356284metaG_FD_190535 | JGI IMG/M metagenome (GOLD analysis project Ga0256833, IMG submission 190535) | Hydrothermal vent microbial communities from Mid Atlantic Ridge, Atlantic Ocean - 356-284 | ecosystem: Environmental > Aquatic > Marine > Hydrothermal vents | place: Atlantic... | reverse complement strand
CCTTCTCCCGAAGTTACGGTACCATTTTGCCTAGTTCCTTCACCAGAGTTCTCTCAAGCGCCTTAGAATTCTCATCCCACCCACCTGTGTCGGTTTGGGGTACGGGCGCTTATTACCTGAAGCTTAGAGGGTTTTCTTGGAAGCAGGGTGTCAGCCACTCTAGTCTCGTAAGACCATCGCATTCACGTTTCAATGTTATAAGAACCCGGATTTGCCTAAGTTCTACATCTTTGCGCTTAGATACACAAAACCAACTGTGTTCTGGCTTAACCTTCTCCGTCACCCCATCGCAGTAATAAGCGGTACAGGAATATTAACCTGTTTTCCATCGACTACGCCTCTCGGCCTCGCCTTAGGATCCGACTAACCCTGCGCCGATTAGCGTTGCGCAGGAAACCTTGGGTTTTCGGCGGACGGGTTTTTCACCCGTCTTATCGTTACTCATGTCAGCATTCGCACTTCTGATACCTCCAGCAAACTTTACAATTCACCTTCAACGGCTTACAGAACGCTCCTCTACCAATTACAATAAATTGTAATTCCGCAGCTTCGGTATACAGCTTAAGCCCCGTTAAATCTTCCGCGCAGGCCGACTCGACTAGTGAGCTATTACGCTTTCTTTAAAGGATGGCTGCTTCTAAGCCAACCTCCTAGCTGTCTATGCCTTCCCACATCGTTTCCCACTGAGCTGTAATTTTGGGACCTTAGCTGGCGGTCTGGGTTGTTTCCCTTTCCACGACGGACGTTAGCACCCGCCGTGTGTCTCCCGCGCTGAACTTCCTAGTATTCGGAGTTTGCAATGGGTTGATAAGCCGGTCAAGGCCCTCTAGCCATAACAGTGCTCTACCCCCAGGAGTTATACGCGAGGCTCTACCTAAATAGATTTCGAGGAGAACCAGCTATCTCCGAGCTTGATTAGCCTTTCACTCCGATCCACAGCTCATCCCCTCATTTTTCAACATAAGTGGGTTCGGTCCTCCAGTTGATGTTACTCAACCTTCAACCTGGCCATGGATAGATCGCTCGGTTTCGGGTCTAATCCTAGCAACTTGTCGCCCTATTAAGACTCGCTTTCGCTACGGCTCCCCTATCGGTTAACCTTGCTACTAAAATTAAGTCGCTGACCCATTATACAAAAGGTACGCAGTCACCCCGCTACTTAATTATTCTGATAGTCTTTCTATCAATAGTTGATAGACTCGACCTTGGTGCTTGAGCTTTCGCTCGCGCCTTCTGGCTTTTTCTTCTGTTTTATAAGCTTCATAGTAGATCAATTCCCATCGCTGATATTTTGTCGATGTATTTTGACCTTTCTGATGCTGTCTTACTCTTTCTTTGAGGTTTGATGTATAGCCAACATAATGCTTACCATTTTCTCCTCGCAGGATATAAGTATAAAACATATTCTCTCCAGAATAATTAAGTAGCGGGGCTCCTACTGCTTGTACGTATGCGGTTTCAGGTTCTATTTCACTCCCCTCTCCGGGGTTCTTTTCGCCTTTCCTTCACAGTACTGGTTCACTATCGGTCGGTAAGGAGTATTTAGCCTTAGAGGATGGTCCCCCTATCTTCAGTCAAGGTTTCTCGTGCCCCGACCTACTTAATATGTCAATCTAACTCTTTCGAATACGGGACTATCACCCACTATGGTCTCACTTTCCAGTGTGTTCTTCTAAAGTTTGATTGCTCGGCTGTTCCCCGTTCGCTCGCCGCTACTTAGGGAATCTCGGTTGATTTCTTTTCCTCCGGGTACTTAGATGTTTCAGTTCTCCGGGTTTGCTTCGCTTAACCTATGTATTCAGTTAAGGATGACACCTTATGGTGCCGGGTTTCCCCATTCGGAAATCCTCGGATCAATGTCTGTTTGCAGACTAACCGGGGCTTATCGCATGCTACAACGTCCTTCATCGCCTCTTACCGCCTAGGCATCCACCACATACGCTTAGTCACTTGATTCTATAACCTTGAACAGTCTGTTGAGCCTTTTGACTCCTCAACGGACTTGCTATCTGATGTTGCTTGATAGCTTTGCCAAGGCTATGACTTTTGCTTCGTAACGTTTTGAGAGTAATTTTTTAGTTGGATTGATAATTATCCGCCTAAATATTTACTTGGTGTTATTTTAGATCCTGTTATGAAATCTTAAATAACGTTTTGTAAGTCATACGCCTGTCTCATCAACAGTTGTATGACTCGCCTAGTAGATTTATCACTGACTAACGGTACTTTTTGGTACGTGTTAGCTTGTGTTAAATCTTGCTTTGCCTAATTTGTTAAAGAACGCTCATCTTTTATGAAAATGAGTGTTTGACGATTAAGTCAATAAAGATACCTTTTAGTGATAGCGTGATTGCTGTCAAAGTAGCTTGGTGACGTAACTGTCTTTTTTGAGAATAACGTTGTTGCGTTATTAGACTGTTTTTTGCTTTATGTGCAGATAAAGAATGGTGGAGCCAGACGGGATCGAACCGACGACCTCCTGCGTGCAAGGCAGGCGCTC
>Ga0256833_1001193_pt1:0-12500 | contig 19380 bp, 14 predicted proteins | sample 356284metaG_FD_190535 | JGI IMG/M metagenome (GOLD analysis project Ga0256833, IMG submission 190535) | Hydrothermal vent microbial communities from Mid Atlantic Ridge, Atlantic Ocean - 356-284 | ecosystem: Environmental > Aquatic > Marine > Hydrothermal vents | place: Atlantic Ocean... | reverse complement strand
TAGTGAATTTATGTAAACATACTGTCGCATAGTAATTTTGTGCGTTTTCTTATAATTATAGGACTCTAAAATCTTGCATTTACAACAACGGACTAATGTTACTCTTAGCGAAAATAGCTGGAACGACATCGTAAACAAATACAAGCTTCACAGAGAAATGGAAGTTATTATTCGAGAAGAGAATGACCCTTCTCTTAGACCCAATGCCTCTGTTAAAAGCAACCCTCATACTAGCTCTGTCTGGACATACAGGGTATTACTTGTTGCAGGAGCATTCTCTTTAATTGGGAATCTTCCCGTTCAATCTCGCTTGCTTTCTTCTCCAAACCATTCTCATAAAACCTTTGAAATTGCTCTTGAAGAGGAAACTTTCGTTGCTCCAATGGTAGCAAAAGTAATAGCGACAAAGGAGGCACCTAGCATAAATCAAAAAGACCTGTTTGATGACAATGTTACTCCCGACAATACCGACTCTTTAACGACTCAAGCAGAATCACTTGAGTTAACCTTACCCAAACACGCTATTGAAACTTATACAGGTCAAGCTTTAGAAGATACAAATACAAAATGGACAACCTACCACGTAAAATCATACGATAATCTTACTAATATTTTTCATAAGCTTGGACATCAGAAAGCTCTTAGCATCCTTAAGACAGATAAAGTAATTTCCAATGAATTGGATATACTGAAAAAAAGTGGTACTATCGTTCGTGCTAGCTCAAATAGTGAAGGCAAACTCTCTGAACTTGTTTTTACACATGATATTAAAAACAGCTACGTATTATCACTTAAAGATGGCAAGTATTACGGCACTTGGAAAAAGAATATATTTGAGACTCGACAAGCCCGAGCAAGTTTCACAATTAAAAACGGTCTATTTTTTGACGGCAGAAAAGTCGGCATTCAAAATAAAATTATTCGTCAAATTGTAAAGGTTTTTGATTGGGATATAGATTTTTCACATGATATTCGTGTTGGAGATAAAGTTACTGCAGTTTTCGAAGATATTTATCATGATGGCGATAAAGTCGGTAGCAGAAACCTCTTGGCAGCTGAATTTATTAATAAAAAAAGAGTTTTAAGAACCTTACGCTACACATTTAAAGATGGTCGCTCAGATTATTTCACCCCAGATGGACGTGAAATGAAAAAAGCCTTTATTCGCACACCCATTTCTCATGCTCGTATCTCATCACACTTTAACCCTGGTCGTTTCCATCCTGTCTTACACAAAATACGCGCCCACAAAGGAACTGACTTTGCAGCTAGACGTGGCACATCAATAATGACAACAGGAAATGGTATTGTTAAGTTTATTGGGCGCAAAGGCGGCTACGGTCGAATGGTGATTATCTCTCACCGAGAAGGCTATGAAACACGTTATGGTCACATGTCACGCTTTAAAAAAGGACTTAAAAAAGGTGATAAAGTCTACCAAAGCGATATTATTGGCTATGTTGGCTCCTCTGGTTTAGCTACTGGTCCGCATTTACACTATGAATTTCGTAAAAATGGTATTGCTATGGATTCAATGAAAGCTGACTTGCCTAATAGTATTGCCTTAGCACCGCACGATCTTCAAGACTTTCGTAATAAAGCAATTAATTTGGTATTACAGCTAAATGTCCTACATCGTTTTGTTGAAGCAGATATTGAGATTGATAGTGCTATTGGTGGTTAAAACCATAAATCATACAATATCAACTATGTTTAAAACCCGCTTAGCCCTTTAAACTATGGCTAAGAATCTACCTGAACCATACTATTATATTGGATTAATGTCTGGCACCAGCATGGATGGTGTTGATGCTGTTTTGGTAGAGTTCAAAGAAAACAGTACTCTTAACCTGATAAAAACACTCTCTCATCCTATCCCCAAAAAACTTCGAACTCGATTAATTAACACCTTAGACCCTAACTGGAAAGGCTCTCTGTCTAATTTTGGTACACTTCACCAAGAGCTAGGAAAACTCTTTGCCGATGCGGCTACCCAACTACTTCTGCAAACAAATTTAGATAAAAATCAAATACATGCTATTGGTAGTCATGGACAGACACTTTGGCATCAACCTGACGGAGAATATCCTTTTAGCTTGCAACTTGGGGATGCCAATCTCATTGCAGAGTTAACAGGCATCAAAACCGTAGCTGACTTTCGTAACCGAGACATAGCCGCAGGAGGACAAGGTGCACCACTTGTGCCCGCATTCCACCAAGCAATCTTTTCCAGTACGGACAAGTTTCGTGTAATTTTAAATATTGGTGGAATCGCCAATATTACTATTTTACCAGCTTTATTATCAGAAAAAACATCGGTAAGCGGTTTTGATACAGGTCCTGGAAATGCCCTATCAGACGCTTGGATAAAATATATTAAGAAGAAAAATTATGACCATAATGGAGACTGGGCAAATACTGGAAAAATTCACCCTGAAATACTCAGTCTTTTACTCTCTGAACCATACTTCTCACGTTCAACACCCAAAAGCACTGGAAAAGAGCTATTTAATCTTAACTGGCTAAAGAATCGATTGGGAAACATGCTTGATAAGGTCAACGCAGAAGATATACAAGCAACACTTTGTGAGCTAACAGCCAAAACTATTTCAGACAATATTCCAAAGGAATGTGATGAACTATATATTTGTGGTGGCGGCATACACAATCAATTTTTAATCAAGTGCCTACAAAAACATCTACCCAAAATAACTTGTCTCTCAACCCAAATACTAGGTATTGATCCTGACTGGGTAGAAGCGACAGCCTTTGCATGGCTTGCTAAGCAAACTATTGATGGGAAGCCAGGCAATCTTCCTGCTGTCACTGGAGCAACAGGAAAAAGAGTATTAGGGGCTATATACTCCGCAAACTAATACTTCATCAATATTGGTTTGACTGGCTCAGAGAAAACTATAGATACCCATCCCCCCCTTTTTTTGTATTTTTTATAATACAGTATCGGCTTGACGATGCAGGATAAAATACTTTTTTAAACAAGAAATCAACTACTTTAAAATATCTGTGATCCTCTTACTCAGCTAAAGGCATTGCATAATAAACAAACTCTGCCTAACCATTAGTCTGATTATCGACGGCATTTCTTGACAGAATCACGGTACAAAAACTAGAATACACGCAATAAATAGTTATTACGGCTCTTAAGTAAAACTAAGAGTCTCATTGAGAATAGAAATTAAAATAAAAATCACAGAAACATCATAAATATTGAGCTTAGAAAAGAGGCAAATAGTTGTTTTATTTAACTAATTTGATAAGCTAAATTATGATACCTGTGGATATTTTTAATCTATTCTCGAACAAGCTACTAATAATAAAAATCATAACAATAAAGGGCTTATTCATGTCTCATTCAAATAAATTCGTAAAAGTTATCACGCCTCTTGCTCTTGCAATAGCACTAGCTGCTTGTGGTGGTGACGCTTCTTTTGGTTCTGGTGGAGGTGGTAGCGGAGGCGGTGTTGATTCAAAGAAAGAAGCTAGCTCCTTAATACTAACTGCCAGCACTCGGCAACTATTATCTGATGGATCAAAACCCATCACTATAACAGCCATTGCCAAAGATAAAAATAATAATGCAATTTCTGGGGCAGATATTACTTTTTCAGTTGATAATGAAGCCACTATTGATGCTGAAGCCTCTGCTGAAACTGAAAGTGGTTCTGTTAAATCTGTTAACTTAACACCAGGAATACCTAAAAACAGATCTCTCCATGTTAAAGCCGTATCAGGCACTCAATCCAAAACCTTAGACATTGAAGTGGTCGGAACTACTGTTTCAATAGAAGGACCTGCATCAATACCTCGTGAAAAAGATGTTTCATTTACACTGAAATTGCTTGATAGTGCCAACAAGCCGATTGCCTACGAAACTGTAGAGCTGACCTCATCAAAAGGTAATACAATTACCACTGAAAGCAACTTCCAAACAAATTCTGTTGGTGAGATCGCCTTTACACTAAGAGGAATTACTGGAGGCACTGACACTCTCTCTGCAAGTGCCCTTGGTGCAAGTATTACAAAAGAAGTAATAATATCTTCAGATGAATTTATTCTTACAGGCTCAGAAAAAGAAATAATTATCAATACAGATGAAACAATTAGCTTCCTGTGGAAAAAAGAAGGCATTGCACAACCCAACAAACAGGTAAACATAAGTGCCACAAGAGGGATTCTCTCGAAAAATCAGATAGTAACCGACTCTAATGGACTAGCATCATTTACAATAAAATCCCCTACCTCTGGAACGACTATTATAAAAGCAACTTCTGATGATGGCTTATCAACTTCCTTATCTCAAGAATTTGTTGCAACAACACCTTCTTTTATCAACACACAGGCTGAACCTACTGTAGTAGCCCCTAAAGGCTCAAGTAGTATCATTACTAAAATTCGTGATATTCATGATAACCCAGTAAAAAATAAAACAATTAACTTTCGACTTAATGATATCGTTGATGGTGTTTTGAGTGACTCAACTGCTGTAACAGATTCTCTTGGAAGAGCCTCGGTATCTTATACCGCTGGTAACTCATCAAGTGCCAAGAATGGTGTAGTTATAAAAACATTTATAGAAGGTTATCCCGATATTAAAGATGATATATTCTTAACGGTAGGCGGTAATGCACTACGAATTGTACTTGGACAGGACAACCTAGTAGAAAAGGATAACGTTTTCTATAAGAAAAAATTTGGTGTTATCGTTACTGATAGCGCAGGAAACCCTGTAAAAGGTCAAGAAATTTCATTTACTATTACTCCCACAAAATATTATAAAGGTATTATGGTTCCAGTGATCAATGTTGGCTGGGTAAGACGTTTATCAACTTCTTGTCCTTCAGAAGATCTTGATAATGATGGTATGCTGGATAATGGTGAGGATGATAACGGCAACAATCATCTAGATCCAACGCATGATGCGGCTGTCACAGTATCTGGGATCTCAGATGAAAATGGTAGGATAGATATTGAAATCATCTATCCCAAAAACACAGCACTATGGTCACAACAGATAATTTCAGCAACAACGGTTGTAGATGGCACAGAATATATTGAAAATATTTATTTTGATTTACCTATCGCTGCCGCAGATGTGAAAAATCTTAAAGCTTCACCACCTAACAGAATTAGCCCCTATGGTATCTCTGCTAGCTGTACAGATACTTCGGGAATGCTTCCAACAAACCTACGACCAGTGATCAAAGAAGCAGAAACGGGTCTTGCTACTGGAACAGTAAAAAACAATATATGGTATACCATTGTATTTATAGATGATTTTGGAAACGAAATCCAAAAAGATTATACCATCCTCTCTGACGTTGCTACCGTTGAAACAGGTCCTAATAACTCATTTAGACTTCAAGATAATGATACAGCCGTAGATAACTCAGGGTTCTTTGTTTCTATGCAGATTGGTAGCGATACCAAGCCATTGTATTATGAAGATGACAAACCTTTATAAGCAATGACTATAAAACACCTATAAATAGCTGAACAATAAAAACCCACTTGATACTTTAAGTGGGTTTTTTCGTTTTATTACGAGATTATTTATAGTGCAATTATCTATATCGTCCAATAACCTCGGAGAGGAGAGAAAATTAAAAAAATGGCTTAGAGCAAATAAAGAAACAGCATTCTTCAGCACTCTACCCTATAAAATATGTAAAAAAGGAGAGGAGATTGTACGGCATGGGTTTTATCTTTTTATAAGCATATACATCAGTTCATTCTTGCCTATGGCCTTCATATCAAGAGCATAATATTGCTCACTCCAAATCCATCTATCATTAGGGAAAAGTGAATTCATATCCGTTATATCACAATGATAAGGCGGTCCACCTTCCTCCCCCGTTTGCATGAACTGTATCAATAAAACCCCCTCAGGTTTTAACCATTGGTGTAATTGATTTTCATATTGCTGCCATAATTTGGGTGGCAAGGCGCAAAGACTGGTTTGCTCATAAATGGCATCAAATGGCTGTTTTTCTTGCCAATGGAAAAAATCTTCTTGAACCAGCGTGGCATTCAGATTATTTTCTTTTAATACTGCCTTTAGGTTTTGAATCGGGGTAGGAGCAATATCAATAGCAGTAACATCGAAGCCTTTTTCTGCCAATGCAACAACCTCATAACCATTTCCACACCCTGGGACTAAAATACGACAAGGTGCAAGCAATCCTGTATTTAGCCAATAGGTTAATCCCTCGCTAACCTCTCCCCTATCCCATCCCATTCGCTTTTCTTGATAAAGCCCCTCCCAAAATATTTCTTCTGTTTGTATTGATTGCTTTGACATAATTTTTTTGATCTATGTGTTTAAAATAACGTATGATTGTCCATCGTTAATTGACAAAAATCAAATGTACTTAGCTGAGAAAAACCAACTATGAAAATCACCACCAACCATTTACTCCTATCATTCTTATTCATTTTATTTTTAAACACTTCTGCATTTGCTAAAACCTCTAGTGGAATCATGGATAAGTTTGCAGCCAAAAAAGTTGCAAAACATACATGGGTAATTTTAGGGCCAACAGGTCAGCCTAGTGTTGAAAACAAAGGCTTTATGAATAACCCTGCTTTTGTAATTACAGAAAAAAGTGTCATTGTATTTGATCCTGGTTCTAGTGTTCAGGTTGGTCGTGCGTTAATTAAAAAAATCCAGCAACAAACAGACAAACCGGTCACCCATGTTTTTAATAGCCATGTACATGGTGATCATTGGCTTGGAAATCATGGCATACAAGAAGCTTATCCTGATGTGAAAATTTATGCTCACCCACGAATGATTGAAGAAGCCAAAGCAGGTGAGGCAGAAGCATGGATAAACCTAATGAAAAAAGCTACAGAAGGAGCTACAGAAGGTACAAAAGCAGTAATTGCCTCCCATGCTTTAAAAGACGGTGAAGAAATTAAAATTGATGGCATAACGATTAAGTCACATTTAAGTGTATTTTCCCACACAAAAACAGATGCAATGTTTGAAATCCTTCAAGATAAGGTACTCATTACAGGTGATAATGCTTTTAATAATCGTATGACTCGCTTAGACGATGGTAGTTTTGTAGGCAATATGAAAGCAATGGATAGAGCGTTAGCTCTTGATGTAGCTGTGGTAATACCTGGTCATGGCGATGCAGGTGGAAAAGAAATTTTAAGCAACTTTAAAAACTTTTTAAATATCATTTACTCTACCAGCAAAACTTTACTTGATGATGATCTGGAACCATTTGAAATGAAGCCCGCTATTGTCGAAAAACTAAAAGACTATAAAAGCTGGGATAATTTTGATGGCGCTATTGGTAAACTGATCAGTATTGCTGTTTTAGAAGCTGAGAATGAGTAGCAAATTTTTCTTTTGAGCATCAACCCTATGAATCTAAAGAACTCTTCAAATTAGGATATTGTAGTTTTATTTTTAATAGGCTTAACATTTTTTTATTCGTAATTCGTCGAGATTCTTTAAGGTAGGAAACCATCCCAGCACTCAACGTTCTTTCTGCTTCTTTCATACTAATTTGTGGAGGACGAGGCAAGTTAGCATAGTCAGCAATCTGGTTGAAATAGTCCGTCATGGTGCTGGGGCTGCCATCACAAATATTGATGATTTGATTGCTGTATGAGCATTGCATAGCGGCTTTACAGGCTTGAGCCAAATCATCGGCATGAATACGATTTGTCCACCCTGCTTCTGCTTCTTTAACTATCGGCAAGCCTTTTTTTAAACGTGCCAACGGTAGGCGGTCTTGAGCATAAATACCAGGTACACGCAGAATCATATATTCTGCACCTGTTTGTTTAGCCCAGTTTATTAACAGCTTTTCAGCAGATAAGCGTCTGTGGGCGCGATCTGCTTTGGGCTTGACGGGTGTATTCTCATCAATCCATGCACCTTTGCTATCGCCGTATACGCCAGTGGTACTGATTAATACAATACGACTAGGATGTTTACTTATTTTATCTAAAAACTTTTTTAAGCGCGTATCTTCAAGCCCTGTTGAAGGTGGCGGCATAAAATAATAGATGCTTGATGGAATATTCTTAGGAAGTGTAATTTCTTGGTCAAAGTCTATTGCAGAGGCGTTAATTCCTAGTTTTTCACATGCCAATACTGATGTTGCACTATGCACAATGGCGGATATTTTATAATCTTTATGTAGTTTCGCTACACGCCGACCAATATCCCCACAACCTATAATCCAGATATTATCCTGCATTTATTTTCTCGTTAATCTGCTCGGGAAGTTGTTTAGGGTTTTGAATAATCAGATGCTTATTTCTACCTGTTTCACCACTTTTTATAGTGATTTGACTCTTAGAAACTTTGAATATTTTAGAAAGAAATTTAAGCAGATGTTTATTGGCTTTGCCATCAACAGGTGGGGCTGTTATGCGTAGCTTAATTCTATCATCAAGGATTTCAGAAAACTCATCTTTACTCGCTTTGGGTTGCACCCGCAAAAATAAATGCAGGATATTGTCTTCATGATTTTTATTGTCTTCCCAGTGATAAAACATAGTTATTACAAGTAAGCGTTAAAAACAACCGTTAAAAAATATTATTAACAATAATAAGCAAAATATTTAAACCAAGAATCGCTACCATTGGAGATAAATCCATCATGCCAATGAGTGGAACGACTTTGCGAATTGGTCTGAGCAGAGGGTTAGTCAAGCTGTTTACTAGTGGTATAAGTGGATTTCCTTGTGTATTTCCTACCCAGCTAATAATCGCCTGTATAATTAATGCAAAAATATAGACCCAGATAATGGTTTTGATTAGCTCACCCAATGCCAAAAATATTGAAGCAGGAAAATGTAAGTTGCCAGTGCTTAACAACAATAACAAACTGGTTTTAATAAGCATTAAACCAAAAGCAAGCACCACGGCTGAAGTGTCTATTGAGCCAATAGCAGGGATATATCGACGCATTGGAATAAGCACAGGGTTGGTGACTTTAACAAGAAACTGTGACAGTGGATTATGGAAGTTTGCACGGGCAAAGCCAAGTAATAGACGCAACAACACTGCCCCAATATACAATGAGAAAAGTACATCGACGAGGAATATAGCAATTTGAGCAAGCACAGATACGCCTAAAATGGTTGTAGCGATCACAGTTATTTTCTCCATTGTAAAAAAAATGCAAAAACAGGGGGGGATGGGTATTACAAAACCCATAAGATACTACGAGATATTAATAATACCCATCCCCCCTGTTTTTTAGATATTTTGGGGCAATTAAAGCTTTTTCAACTAGTAGTCTGTCTGAGAACTAGGATTTTCAGTCAATTCTTAGTTCTCGGACAGTCTCCTAGAACGATTTTCTGCGGCTGTCATTGCCGTTTCAAATAGCTCGGGCAAACCACCTTGCATAAGTTCTTTAAGTGCCGCTTCTGTTGTTCCACCTTTTGAAGTGACTCGCTGCCGCAGAATGCTTGCATCATCACTCGTTTCTAATGCCAGTTTAGCGGCACCAAAGGCTGTTTGTAAAACTAACAGACGAGATTCCTCAGCACTTAATCCTAGTTTTTGTGCTGCATTCTGCATGGCTTCCATCACCAAAAAATAATAAGCAGGCCCACTTCCAGATACAGCAGTTACAGCATCTAATTTATTCTCATCAGACAACCATAAGGTGCTACCAACGGCTCGTAAAATACTTTCTGCCAAGTCGTGTTGCTCATCCGAAACATGTTTATTAGCATATAAGCCTGTCATACCAGATTGAACTAATGCGGGAGTATTAGGCATACAGCGTACAATTGCCAAAGACCTGTCATTTTGATGATCATCCCCGCCAAGCCAATGGTTTAAATTACTGATTCTAATCCCTGCTGCAATAGAAATTATTAGTGTATCCTGACTGGTAAGTCGCTCTTGTAACGGCTCACAAACTTTTTGCATGATTTGTGGCTTAACCGCCAGCACGATAATGTCAGCCTGATCTATGGCTTGCAAATTATCAGTAAAAGCGGTGATGCCTTCCCAGTTGCTTTGAATAGATTGCAATTGATCATCATCTGGGTCGGCAATTCTAATTTTTAGATCAGTTTTATCCTGCGCTAATCCTGCAATCAGGCTACGCGACATATTTCCTGCGCCAATAAATGTAATCACTTTTTTCATCTTTCACATTATCCTTCACGTTTGCCAAAAATGGCTGTTCCAATTCGCACAATTGTAGCACCTTCTGCAATGGCAGCTTCCATATCTCCACTCATTCCCATAGAGAGTGTATCAAGTTTAAAGCCTTGCTGATTAAGTTCTTCCAAAAGTTTGGCAGTTTTTGCAAAAGCCTTGCGCTGTTTAGCAAGATCACTCTCTGCGGCAGGTATAACCATTAAACCACGCAAATTAAGTTTGGGCATATTAGCAATTTCTTTGGCAAAGGTAATAACATCTTCAGGCAAAATACCCGATTTACTTACTTCTTTACTAATATTAACCTGAATACAAATATTCAATCGGGGCAAATCATCAGGTCTTTGGTCATTCAGACGTTGTGCTATTTTTATACGATCAATGGTATGAATCCAATCAGCAATAGCGGCTATTTTTTTAGTTTTATTAGATTGCACTGGACCGATAAAATGCCACTTAATATTCAGATCACTGAGTTGCTCGGCTTTATCAAGTAGCTCCTGTACATAATTCTCACCAAATAATATTTGACCTGCCTCATAAGCCTCACGAATAGCCGTAATTGAATGGCGTTTGCTTACTGCAAGCAATTGAATATCTGAAGCACTGCGTTGATATTGTCGTGCAAACTGATCTAGTTTTGTACCGATTATCTGGAGATTATCTCTTACTGTCATAATATATGCTAAATTTGAGGTTCTAAGAAGAACAAAAATAATAACAAAAGAAGTCGATTATGGATATTACACAATTACTCGCATTCGCAGTAAAAAGTAAAGCATCAGATTTACATATTTCAGCGGGAGAGCCTCCCATTATTCGTGTAGATGGTGATATGCGCCGCATCAACATGCCTGAACTAGAACATAAAGAAGTTCATAGCATGGTGTATGACATCATGAATGATAAACAGCGTAAATCCTATGAAGAAAACTGGGAAACTGACTTTTCTTTTGAGATTCCTGGTGTTGCCCGCTTTCGTGTTAATGCATTTAACCAAAATCGTGGGGCAGCTGCGGTATTTCGTACCATTCCCAGCAAAGTTTTGACATTAGAAGATTTAGATGCACCTGCAATTTTCAAGAAAATATCTGACAAACCACGCGGCTTGGTTTTAGTGACTGGGCCTACAGGTTCTGGCAAATCAACAACTCTGGCGGCAATGATTGATTATAAAAATGATACTGATCACGGACATATACTAACTATTGAAGATCCAATCGAATTTGTACACATCAGCAAAAAAAGTCTGGTAAACCAGCGCGAAGTACACCGTGATACACAAAGTTTTGATGATGCCTTACGCTCCGCCTTGCGTGAAGACCCTGATACTATTCTAGTCGGTGAAATGCGAGACCTTGAAACCATACGTTTAGCACTCACTGCCGCAGAAACAGGACATTTAGTTTTTGGTACATTGCATACCACCAGCGCACCTAAAACCATTGACCGTATTGTTGATGTTTTCCCTGCGGCTGAAAAAGATATGGTGCGTTCCATGCTTTCAGAATCATTAGAAGCAGTTATCTCACAAACTTTATTAAAACGATTACAGGGTGGTCGAGTTGCCGCACATGAAATTTTAATCGGTACTCGTGCAGTGCGCTCAATGATTCGTGAAAATAAGCTACCCCAAATGAAATCAACAATGCAAACAGGGGCAGCAGACGGAATGATGACACTTGATCAAAGTTTACAAAAACTGGTGACTATGGGTCATGTTTCCCGAGAAGTAGCAACGAAGAAAGCAGATAACCCAAATATCTTCCTGCAAAAATCATAACTGATTTTCTATAACCTGAATCAAACAACCATAAGAAGAATAAAAAATGGATAAAGAAAGTGCCATAAGCTACGTTCATCAGCTACTTAATTCAACACTCGATAATAACGCTTCAGATTTATTTATTACCTCATTAGCGGGTCCGTCTATCAAAAAAGATGGTCAGATGAAATCACTCTCGGATCAAAAATTAACGCCAGAACAAGCGGGTTTTTTAGTGCGTTCAATTATGAATGATAAACAGCTAAAAGAATTTGAAGAACACATGGAATGTAACTTTGCTATTAGTTTGCCCGGCAAAGCCCGTTTTCGTGTTAATACTTTTACACAACGTGGCTCGCCAGGTATGGTTTTACGACATATTCCAAACTATATCCCCTCATTTAAAGAACTAGTATTGCCACCTGTTTTAAAAGATATTTCTATGACCAAACGCGGGCTAGTGATTATGGTTGGGGCGACAGGCTCAGGTAAATCAACAACACTGGCATCAATGGTTGATTATCGTAATGAAAATACTATGGGTCATATCGTCACTATTGAAGACCC
>Ga0256833_1001192_pt1 | contig 19390 bp, 17 predicted proteins | sample 356284metaG_FD_190535 | JGI IMG/M metagenome (GOLD analysis project Ga0256833, IMG submission 190535) | Hydrothermal vent microbial communities from Mid Atlantic Ridge, Atlantic Ocean - 356-284 | ecosystem: Environmental > Aquatic > Marine > Hydrothermal vents | place: Atlantic Ocean: Mid... | reverse complement strand
TATCAGGATTTTTATTTTATCATCAATCCCGGTATTAATACCCGTTATGGTTTTTGTCTCAAGAAAATACTGAATTCTCTTTTCAAAATAATCCTTCTCATCTTCACTAAGAGATCTATAGAATTTTACATTTTCATTTAAAATCTTTCGCCATGATTCGGGAAATGGAGTTTTTAATACTTTTCGCCACTTTGCCAACGGTTGAAAGACCAAATAATAATAGCTTAATATGATAATTAAAAATATCAGAATTAATATAACTATAAGTGCTTTTTTTGAAGAAATGGAAATCAATGCAACAACTATAAAAAACAGTGCAAATATCAAAGTGAAGACCGTGTCTCTAATGATTCTCTTTTTATATTTTTTATTGTAATATAGATGCATTTTTTAAAATAGAAAAGCCGTTAATCCAAAAATCATACTAAACCTATGCAAAAATAACTATTTTTATCTCAAAAGTACTTCACTTGAGTAGTTTTATTTATTTCATGCAAAAAATTGCGTGCTAATAAAGTTTCATAGTTGAAAGATAAAAGATAAAAGATAAAAGATAAAAGACAAAAGATAAAAGATAAAAGACAAAAGATAAAAGACAAAAGATAAAATGAATTAATGATGACTTACAAATTACAAATTTTGTTTTAACCCTAATTTACATCGGGTCATTTATTCTGATTTTATAAGACCAAAGTTTCAGAAAACCTTATATTATTATCTTGAAATATTTCAAATTAGCTATTATAAAAATTTTAAATCAAAAAAAATTCTGAAACACCAAAAAATAATATTATTTTTAGCCGCTTTTTATTGTATAATGAAATATTGAAAAATAATATATTATGGATTTTAATTTTACAGAAGAACAATTGGCAGTTCAGGAAGCTGCCAGAGATTTCGCCCAATTGGTTTTAAAACCGGGAGTAATAGAAAGAGACAGAGGGGCTATTTACCCTACTGCCGAAGTAAAACAAATGGCGGAAATGGGATTTTTAGGTATGATGGTTTCTCCTGAATACGGAGGTATTGGAATGGACACTATTTCTTATGTTTTGGCAATGGAAGAAATAGCAAAGGTAGATGCTTCTGCAGCTGTGATCATGAGTGTTAATAATTCATTGGTATGTTGGGGACTTGAAAAATATGGAAATGAGGAACAAAAACAAAAATACCTTACAAAACTTGCACCGGGAGAATGGATTGGAGCGTTTTGCCTATCCGAACCAGAGGCGGGCAGCGATGCTACACATCAAAGAACCACTGCTGAAGATAAAGGAGATTATTATTTATTGAACGGTACAAAAAACTGGATAACGAATGGGGGCACTTCTAATATTCATCTTGTTGTCGCCCATACTAATCCTGAATTAAAACACAAAGGAATTAATGCTTTTATAGTGGAAGCAGACTGGGAAGGAGTGGAAATAGGTAAAAAAGAAGATAAAATGGGAATCCGGGGTTCCGATACTACTTCTATTATGTATAATAATGTAAAAGTACCTAAAAAAAATAGAATCGGAGCAGATGGTTTCGGTTTTACTTTTGCTATGAATACTTTAAACGGTGGAAGAATAGGTATAGCTTCTCAGGCGCTCGGAATAGCTCAGGGTGCATATGAATTGGCCGTTCAATATTCTCAAGAGCGGGAAGCATTTGGAAAGCCTATTGCAAAACATCAGGCTATTGCTTTCAAACTCGCCGAAATGGCAACGGACATTCAGGCAGCGAGATTGTTAGTACATAGAGCGGCTTGGCTTAAAGACCAGCATAAAGATTATATAATGGCAAGTGCAATGGCAAAATATTTTGCGGCAGAAATGGCGATGAAACATACTACGGAAGCAGTACAAATACATGGCGGATATGGCTATGTAGCAGAATACCATGTTGAAAGAATGATGCGTGATGCTAAAATCACTCAAATATATGAAGGTACTTCCGAAATACAACAAATAGTTATATCAAGAATGATAGAAAAAGGAGTCTTGTATTAACATACACCGGGTAAAAAGTTTTATTAAATCATCAGCCTCGCTCAGGCCGTTGTCTTGTATTAATTCTTTATCAGAATTAAAAAACTAATAGTTACTCAGGTGAAGTATTCCGGATGTAAAAAAATTAATATTCTTTAAATATAAAATTTTAAACAGATGAAAAACCTGATTAATAAACGTCTTGTATCCCTTGATGCTTTTAGAGGAATGACAATCGCATTGATGATTACCGTAAATATTCCCGGTAGCTGGTCTTATGTTTACCCTCCTCTGGAACACGCAAATTGGAATGGTTGCACTCCCACTGACCTTGTATTTCCTTTTTTCTTGTTTATAGTAGGAACCGCCATGGCTTTTTCTTTTTCAAAATTTAATTACAAATTGACTTCCGGTTCCTTTTTGAAAATTGTAGAACGTACTTTTTTAATTTTCTTTATGGGATTGTTATTAAATTATTACCCTTTTTTCAGACATGAGCTGACAAGCGATAATTCTTTGGTAAATGCCTTAATCGTAATATGGCGATTAACACTATCCTTAATACCCTTTTTCATTTTTTATTGGATAGTCAAAATGATTTTCAAATACATAAGAACCATAGCAAAATCGTCAAAATCCCTTTCCAACAAAGTTGTTTTTATTACAGGTATAGCGATTCTTTTTATCATTTTGATTTTCGGATTGCCTCGACTGTTAAATCTGATTCCTTTTTATAATAAAGAAGTTTCACATCTTAGAATTATGGGTGTGTTGCAGAGAATTGCTTTGGCTTATGGTTTTGCTGCATTTATTGTACTTGCTTTTAAAAGGAAATATATCCCTTATATTATATTGTTTATTTTATTATTATACTGGTGGATAATGTGGTATTTCGGAGGAGACAACCCTTATGGACTTGAAACAAGCATAGCTAGAAAAATCGACCTGTTTGTTTTTGGTGATGCTCATGTCTGGCACGGTAAGGGTATTCCGTTTGATCCCGAAGGATTACTATCTACGTTACCATCAATCGGTACACCTTTGATTGGATATTTGGTTGGAAGATACATAAAAGAAAATAAAGAAAAATTTGGAAATTGGTTCTTTATTTTAATAGGATCGGGAATCGCATTAATAATTTTAGGCAAAATTTGGAATTATTATATTCCTATTAATAAATCTCTTTGGACAAGTTCCTACGTTTTATACACCGGAGGCTTGGCTATAATTATTCTATCATTGTTTTATTGGTTGATTGATGTCAAAGGATATAAAAAATGGGCAAATTTCTTTATTGTATTTGGTATAAATCCTCTATTTGCTTTTGTAGTACATGTTTTATGGGTAAAAATATTGATTTATTTAATAAGATGGAAAGGAGAAGATGATAAAATAGTAACCGGCTATAGTTGGTTGTTCCATCATGTATTTCAACCAATTGCCGGAAATATGAACGGTTCTTTGCTTTTTGCCATTACACATATAATATTTTTCTGGTTAATGCTGTTAATATTATTTAGGAAAAATATAATTATTAAAATTTAACTTTTTATACAAGTATTTGTCTAAAACTTGAATAAAATATGAAATAAGTGTAACTTTGCATATAATTAAAAATATAAATTATGATTTTATTATTAGGAATGCCAGGAGGTCCGGAATTAATATTAATTGCTTTTATAGTATTACTATTATTCGGTGGCAGAAAATTACCGGAATTAATGAAAGGTTTAGGTAAAGGTATAAGAGAATTCAATAACGCAAAAAACAGTATTCAGTCAGAAATAAATACAGAGTTGAAAGAAATAGAAAAACCCAAAATTGAGATTAAAGAAGATGTTAAGGTAGAAAAAGAAAAAATCAAAGAGTAACTTTAACTTTGGCGTTGAAAAAACTTTTATCCTTTAATTTTCAAATAATTACTAAACAGGAGTGATTAGCAGACAAAATAATTCTACCTGAATCGTTAAATATATAGTTAATTTTTTGCAAATAGGTTTTATCAAATACTTAACAGATAACATTTTTCATTATTATTATGTTATCTAACATATTTTATAATTTTCACACGATAAAAATACGGTATTTACAAAAAAACACGGTGTGGAAATAAAATGATATTAAAGATGTGATTTATTGCATCTTATTTTTAAAACAAAAATTATTAAACAAATGAAATTTAAGTACTTATTTATTATTGCATTATTATTTGTTTTCGTTGTAAATATAAATGCCCAAAAATTCGGTTATATAAATTCTACGGAATTATTACTGGCTCATCCTGATGTAAAAAGTGCAGATAGTAAATTGCAAGATTATCAAAATCAATTGCTACAAAAAGGACAAACAAAAGCTAATGCATTTCAAAAGCATTATGAAGAATATATGAAAAAAGCGAACGCAGGTACTTTATCTAAACTTCAAATGCAGGATGAAGAAAATAAATTGACTCAGGAACAAAATGAAATCCGACAATATGAAGTTGAAATGCAACAAAATCTAACAAAGAAAAGAGAAGAATTGTATAAACCTATTTTGGATAAAATACAAAAAGCAATCAATGAAGTAGGTAAAGAGAATAATTATACTTTTATTTTTGATTCGGGAACAGGTGGGATTTTACATGCTAATGATGCTGATAATATAATAAATTTGGTAAAATCAAAATTAGGAATTTAAAAAAAGATGAGATTAATATCTTTTTTATTCTTTATAATTATTTACCAATCAATATATTCTCAAGATGCCGAAGTATTGTTTAATAACGGTATAATTCATATAAAGAATTTTGAGATTAATTTCATAGATACTGTTTTTAACAATAAACTTTATCGATTTCCTGCCGGTTGGAAAATAGCTATGGGTCGGGATAGTATTCTTATTGCTTATCCGGAATCATGGGCAGTGAAGGAAGGTAAAGATGGACACCTTGTCGCATATCCGCATATTTGGAAAACAAATTATAGTCCCGATGGTAGAATTGTTGCCTTTCCATATCAAGAAAAAACAATAACGATAAGAAAAAAAATTGATAATTGTATCGAGCCCGATACTAGTAAATGCTACAAAAATATTGAAAAAAAAGTAAATAAATTTGGCATTTATACGCAAACAGGTAGCGATAAAAGACAGGTCATATATTCAAATAAGATGATATTGGCAAAGGGAGCCGATGGAAGATTAATCAATATTCCGGATGATTGGGAAGTATCACAAAACGATAGAGGACGGCTTACTGCTTATCCCAAAAACTGGGTAGTTTATGAAATTGGAAATAAACAATTTGCTATGCCTGAAAATTGGGAAATTGACATTGAAACCGATAAGCCGAAAATAATAACCGGTGATAAATATATAAAATTCATCTATACTCCGGTAGAAAAATACGAAATAGCAAAATATATTTATGAAAATGATAAAGTAAACGGATTGAAATACTTGTTGTACCTGTTAGTAAATCAATAGAGAGATTTTGTTTTTAAAAAATCAAGCATTTTATAGACAAACACTATTTACATTTTCTTTAGTGAAAACAAATCATTATAGATAAAATAAAAAGCATAAGAATATTGGAAATTATTTCTTCTTTCCTGATAATACAAATCCGAACGTAAACTAAATATAATATTTTTTTTTATCTTTTTATCATAAATAAATTTAATCGTATAAAGAATAACATCATCTTGAGAATCATTTTGAATATGCTCATACACGGATTCAAACAGGTATTCACCTCTTTTTGCTATAAATTGATGACCTTTCCAATATCCCGCCATTATTTTAATATTACCAAAATCAATATTTGTTTTGAAATAATGCCCTGTTCCCGTATTAAATAATTGATGATATTTTTCGCCTTCAGGAGGATTTGCACCCGCTTTATAATTATAATATGAATATGATAATCCGATATTTTTTATACGTTTTAGTTTTGCCTTATATTGCATTTCCATACCGGTCATTGTATTGTTTAAAGACATCATTCGTAGTCTATTCTCATCATGGCGATCTATTTGTCCACCCGCATGGGTCCAGGTATAATGAAATGGTATGATAATATTAATTTTATCATTCAGATCAAAAGAAAATTCAGCTACATTACCGAGAACAAATTCTTCTTTAAACGGATCATCATAAAATATAAACTTTTCCCAATTTATCCATAAATCATTATGAAAATATTTATTGTTAAATAAAAATTGAATTCCGTATTCAACATTATCACTATAATATCTGTCAAATCTATATACCGGTTCACTCAATTTATGCTCCAGACTACCATATAATTGCCCAAAAACCAATTCAAATGAATTTGAAAATTTTTGTCTTATTCTGAATAAAGGTAGGGGATGATAAAATTCGTTTCTTCCTGAAAATTTTTCCAAAAAATAACCTGCTTCAATTAAAGTTGTTTTAGCAGGTTGATAAATTAATTTAGGCCGGAGCATAAAGCCTATTCCCGTCCAACCTTGAAAACCATAACCAAAATATTCATTATTTTTTAAAAATGAAGTTGTCTTTATATCAAAAGATAATTTATTTTCATTTGTATCTATTATTTCAGTACGTGTAAAAAAGATACTGTTATCCTGGGAAAATATAACTTCCGGTATTGAGAACAAAATAAAAATCAAAAGAAAAATATATTTACCATTCATTACGGATAACATTTAATAATCACGAAAGTAATAAAAAGCTGACAACTTAAAAAGGGAATATTTCTTTTTTTTACAAATAAAAAAGCTCTTCAATTTTCATTAAAGAGCTTTTGTGACCCGGCTGGGATTTGAACCCAGGACCCACGGCTTAAAAGGCCGTTGCTCTACCGGCTGAGCTACCGAGTCTTAGCTTTCTTAAAAGCGAGTGCAAAGATAAAACCAATTTTTAATTATACAAATACAATAAGGAAAAAAGTAAAAAAAAATATCATTTTTTATTCATTTGTATAATTTAAGATTAATTTTCAATAGTTTTACATAAATTTTCAGAAAATAAAAGAGCATTTAATAAACAAAATGATTCCATTTAAGAAATTACCAATTTTAAAGTTAAAAAATAATTTTGGAAAATATTAAGATTAAAAAAATAAGATCAAAACTTCACGAAATAATTTTTGAAGCGGATACTTTTGAAGGAAAATTATTTGATGTCATACTTTTGATATTGATTGTTATTAGTATTATCGTTGTGATGTTTGAAACTGTCGTTAGTATTGATAAAAATTATCATGAATATTTGGTCTTGATTGAATGGGTTGTCACTATATTATTCACAATAGAATATATATTTAGAATTCTTACTGTTTTTAGACCTGTTAAATATATTTTTAGTTTTTTTGGCATAATAGATCTTTTGGCTATTTTGCCAACATATTTAAGTTTATTTATCGTCGGAACGCAATATTTAATGATCATCCGGGCATTGCGATTATTAAGAATGTTCAGAATCTTAAAAATGGGGAACTATGTTAAACAGGGCAGAATAATAACAAGTTCGCTCAAGGCCAGTATTCCCAAAATAACGGTTTTTTTATATTTTGTAATATTAGCAGTAATAGTTTTCGGTTCTATAATGTATGTAGTGGAAGGTAACAAAAATCCTAATTTTGATAATATTCCGAGAAGTGTGTATTGGGCGGTAGTAACATTAACTACTGTCGGATATGGTGATATAGCACCTATCACTCCGATAGGACAATTTTTAGCTTCTGTAGTTATGATTATGGGATATGCCGTAATAGCTGTTCCCACCGGTATTATTTCTGCCGAAATGGTATATCACGGACGCAAAGCCGGAAAAGAAATCAAAACACAAGCATGTCGTTATTGTGGAAAAGAAGGACATGATATTGATGCGGAATACTGTAAATATTGTGGACATTTACTTAATTAATGTTTGTTCATAAAATCAATAAAATTTAAAAACAAGCATTTTATAGACAAACAATATTTAGTCTCTGTCCATAAAGTGCTAAATTTTTTAAAAATAACAATTTTTAGTGTATCTTTGAATATTAATTTACTTTAAATCTTATACTATGAATGATAAAATTCTCTCTGTAGTTAAACCCGGAGTTGTTTCCGGAGACGATGTTTCGAAAATATTTGAAATTGCAAAGAAAAACAATTTTGCCATACCTGCCGTCAACGTAGTGGGAACAAATTCCGTAAATGCCGTCATGGAAGCTGCAAAAACGGTAAATTCCCCGGTCATTATTCAATTATCAAGTGGAGGGGCACAATTTTATGCAGGAAAAGGTATTTCTAATGAAAACTATAAAGCTTCTGTTTTAGGCGCTGTATCAGCGGCAAAACATATTCACTTGCTTGCTGAGTTTTATGGTATTCCTGTTATTTTACATACTGATCACGCTGCAAAAAAATTATTGCCATGGATAGACGGAATGCTTGATTATGGCGAACAGTTTTATTTAAAAAACGGAAAACCGTTGTTTAGTTCACATATGATTGATTTGTCAGCCGAACCTCTTGAAGAAAATATAGAGATATGTAGAAATTATCTGCAAAGAATGAAAATCATGGACATGACACTTGAAATCGAACTCGGAATAACCGGAGGGGAGGAAGACGGAGTGGACAATACGGATATTGACAATGCCAGACTTTATACGCAACCCGAGGATGTCGCTTATGCTTACGAAAAATTAATTCTAATATCCGATAGATTTACTATTGCAGCATCTTTTGGAAACGTCCACGGAGTATACAAACCGGGAAATGTTGTTTTAACTCCTAAAATTTTAAAAAATTCGCAAACTTTTATTCAAAAAAGATATGGATTAAATGAGGATTTACCCGTGAATTTTGTTTTCCATGGTGGAAGTGGTTCTTCAAGGGAGGAAATCAGAGAAGCTATCAGCTATGGAGTGATAAAAATGAATATTGATACCGATACACAATGGGCTTTCTGGAATGGTGTCCGTTTGTATGAAGCTAAATATCATGATTATCTCCAAAGTCAAATAGGAAATCCGGAAGGTGACGATAAGCCGAATAAAAAATATTATGATCCACGTAAATGGCTTAGAGAAGGTGAAATTTCCATGATTGACAGACTGAAAATAGCTTTTGAAGATTTAAATTGCCTGGATAGAAATTAATAATTATTAAAATTTATATAATATCGGTGAATTCAGGGTTTTAAGGAAAACTTTTTAAACCCCTGTATGTTTTGTGCTTATTATTTTATGATAAAAATAAACAACATATCATTAAGTTATGGAGAAGAAGTCGTTTTAGATAATCTTTCTTGCGATATACCTAAAGGTCAAAGTATTTGTTTCTGGGGTCCGTCAGGAAGCGGGAAATCAAGTCTTTTAAAATTGTTGATGGGTTTTGAAATTCCTTCCTCCGGTAAAATTATAATAGATGATATTCTTTTATCTGAAGAAAATATAAATGAAATACGAAAAAAAATAGGATGGATCCCACAAAATATCAATCTCCCTGTCAATAATACTACAGAATTGATTAATTTATTATATTTAGATAAAGAACAACAAAAAAAATTCAGATTTTATTCAAATAAATTAGAATTAGATAATAATCTTCTTAAAAAAGATTTTCATGAAATAAGCGGAGGACAAAAGCAAAGAATTGTTATTGCAGCTGTATTATCTTTAGATAAACCGGTTTTGCTGATGGACGAACCAACATCGGCTTTGGATACGGAATCTGTTGACAATCTGATAAATTTAATTTTAAAAAATAAAACTTTAACGGTTATCTCTGCTTCACATGATAAAAAATGGGCGAATGCCAACGATTTAATATTGCATTTGGATCAATAAACACTCTAAGACGGATGAAAGCAATTGCCAACATAGATACCATACATTTAATAATCGGATATTCCATTCTTATCATTCCTCTTATTATATTTTGGTACTTTAAAATCAAATTGACTAAAACTACTATTATTGCTGTTGTCCGGATGAGTATTCAATTGCTTTTGGTAGCTCTGTATTTGGAATATATTTTTAAACTAAATAATGCATATATCAATATTCTTTGGGTACTGGTAATGATTGGAGTTGGTATTTCAACAACAATAAAAAGAGCTAGCTTAAAGCCTAAATATTTTATTATACCGTTGGTATTGGCTTTATTTTCTTCTTTAGTGCTTATCGATGCATTTTTTTTGGGTATAGTTTTGAAACTCAAATATGTTTTTGAAGCAAGATATTTTATTCCGATATCCGGTATGATATTGGGCAATGCAATGAACTATAACATAGTAGGATTAAATTCGTATTTTGAAGGATTGATAAAAGAAGAAAATTTATATTACTTCCTTTTGGTAAATACAAATGACAATAAGAATGCATTACTTCCTTTTATTGGAAAATCAATAAAAAAAGCCTTAAGCCCGTTAATAGGTACAATGACGGTAATGGGTCTAATAGCATTGCCGGGAATGATGACAGGACAAATACTTGGAGGCAGTCCTCCTGCAACTGCAATAAAATATCAAATATTAATAGCAGTTGCTATATTCAGTGGAGGTTCATTAAACCTGACCTTGTCAATAATATTTTCCAATCTGTTTGTTTTTGATAAATTTGGAAGACTAAATAGAAAAATAATAAAAAAGTAAAAAAATCATTCTCTCCATAAACGGAAACCCAGATTTATACCTATTCTTAATTGCCAATTTGAATCCAGTTTTTTCAGAAAATCCAATTGGTCTTTTGTTAAATTATGATTGGAAGCGGTTTCTTTTGAAAAAACAGCCCTTCCTATTCCAAAATAAGCTCCGATTATAATCATATTACCTACTGCAAATTTTACTCCCATTGCTCCACCTATAGTTGATTTTTGAGATAGATAATCCGTGATTGGAATATCCACATTTGTAGAATCTCTAGAAACATCGGCAGGAATACTTTTATATTTTTTCCCGGAATACTTTAAATATGGGGAAACCCAAAATCCTGTGGCATTATTATCACTATTATTGAAATAATACCTGTATTCTAGAGCGATTCCGGAAGCAGAATAAGCTGTTCTTATTAAACCTTTTAATATTTTCGGAGTAGTGAAATATCCCCCAGTTATGTTTACACCCGATTTTTTATTTAAAACATATTCATAGGAACCGCTAAAGTTTTTATATGTCAGTCCAAGTATATTGATTTTAAAATCATGTTGTGCTTCCACTGTTATTATCCCGGAAACAAGCAGGATTAAGATGATAATATTTTTTTTCAAAATAATAATTTAATAGAGTAACGAACCTCTGTCACAAAACCTTGTGTAAAACATAAAAAAGTTGAAAATGTTTTTTGTAAAACTCAGATAGAATTAAACCCGGTTATCCTGCATATTTGATTCAATAGAGGTATTTTCTTTAAATCGGAATCGGATAAATCCCTCAAATGCACAGGACTATTCATTCCAAATGTATCATAAAAAACATAATCAATTTCGATTGGAGAATATCCTTCAAAATTCGAAATACCACGATTGTTTTGTTTAAACTGTAATTCTTGAAGGTGTTTGTTTAATTTTTCCAGTTTGTATATTTTTAATATTTTTATTTTAAACAAATGTATATATACATATCATGATTTTTAAAAAAAATCGAGTAATTTATGGTCATGTACTCAAAAAATCAGGAAAATTCCTTAATGTATAACAAATTTCATTATATTTTTTAAGAAAAATTTAACCAGATGAAAAAGCACATTATCTTTGTAGTTTTACATTTATTTTTAACAGATGAAAGAAATTAAAATTTTTTCCGGAACTGCAACAAAAGAATTGGCAGAAAAAATTGCAAATGATTTGAATATGTCATTAGGTGACTTGGATATTTTAAAATTTAGTGATGGTGAAATGCAGGTGGTGTTGAATGAATCGGTCAGAGGAGCTCATGTATTTTTTATTCAGTCTACATTTGCTCCGGGGGATAATATTATAGAATTGTTATTGATGATTGATGCTGCTAAAAGAGCTTCGGCAGGATACATTACCGCTGTTATTCCTTATTATGGATATGCTCGGCAAGACAGAAAAGATAAACCGAGAGTTCCAATCTCAGCAAAATTGATGGCCAATATAATTCAGGCAGCAGGAGTTGACAGGGTGATGACTATGGATTTACATGCACAACAAATACAAGGATTCTTTGATATTCCGGTTGATCATTTAATAGCTGAAGCTATATTTTTTCCTTATTTGGAAACTTGTGATATCAATAATTTCATTTTTGCAAGTCCTGATGTTGGTGGTGTAAAAAGGGCCAGAGCTTATGCACGAAAATTTGATACCGAATATGTGATATGTGACAAAGAACGCAAAAAAGCAAATGAAGTATCTAATATTATCGTAATTGGAGATGTCAAAGGAAAAGATGTTATTTTAATAGATGACCTTGTGGATACAGCAGGAACTATGACTATGGCTGCAGATAAGCTGATAGAAGAAGGAGCAAAAAGTGTAAAAGCGATTTGTACTCATCCCGTTTTGTCCGGTCCGGCTTATGAAAGGCTTGAGAATTCTAAAATTTCCGAACTTATTGTTACGGATACTATTCCTTTGAAAAGAAAGTCGGAAAAAATTAAAGTAATAAGTTGTTCACACCTTTTTGCCGAGGCGATAAATTATGTGTATGAATTCAAATCGATTCAATCGTTATTTAATAGATGATGAATTTTATAAATATATGAATTGTTCAATAGAATAATATAAAAAATTTAAGAAAATTTAATTTTTTTCTTTTAAAAACTTCATAATTAAATAAAAAGATTTACCTTTGCACTCCATTTTTAAACGCTCAATAACAGATAGCTATGGAAATATTTAAAATAGAAACAAATAAAAGAGATTCTTTTGGCACAAAACATGCAAAAGCTTATAGAAGAGAAGATTTGATTCCCTGTAATTTATATGGGGGGGAAGAAAATAAATCGTTTACTGTAAAGCCTTTGGATGTAAGAGGGTTGGTGTATACTCATGAATTTAAAATTGTAGAATTGAATATAGAGGGTAAACCTATAAAAGCAATTTTAAAAGAAATCCAATTTCACCCGGTTACGGATAAGATTACCCATATAGATTTTCAAGAATTAGTTGAAGGTAAAAAAGTTAAAGTATCAGTACCGGTTAAATTTGTCGGAAATTCAATTGGAGTAAAAGAAGGAGGTACTTTAATGCCTTTGATGAGAAAAGTGATTATTAAAACCACTCATGACAGATTGGTTAACCATATTGAAGCCGATATAACTCCTCTTGCTTTAGGACAATCTATTCGTATCAGTGAATTAACCATACCTGAGGGTATTGAAGTTATGCACGATGCAAATATCCCTGTTGGATATATTGAAATACCAAGGTCTCTAAAGAGCGCTCAGGATGCTGCGGCTAAAACCGAGGTAGCTGCTACACCAGGAGAATAATATCAAATTAATAATATAAAGAAAAGCCACTCAAAAAATTGAGCGGCTTTTTTTTTCGAATATTTATTCTATTAAATTCGACTTATCAATGGAATTTGACAAATTCTTTTACCCAATCAGTTGTTACCGATTTAGGTCTTTCCAATGCAAGACCAAGTGCTCTTGACCATGTAGCGGCTGCCAAAACTCCAAGTGCTCTTGAAACTCCAAATAATACTGTATAATATTCATATTCTTTAAAACCATAATGTACCAATAAAGCTCCAGAATGAGCATCTACATTAGGCCAAGGATTTTTAACTTTTCCAAGACTTTGTAAAATCGGAGGAACATGTTCGTATAATTTCCAAATTATATTTATCAAATTAGAATCTTTAATATTCCTTTCCGCAAATCTTTTTTGTGCGACAAATCGAGGATCGGGACGTCTTAAAACCGCATGTCCGTAACCAGGAATTACTCTACCGGAATTTAATGTATCCTGAATATATTTTTTGATATCATCATCAGAAGGAGTCTCTGTACCAAGTTGTTCAATCATTTCAAATACCCATTTTATTACTTCTTGATTGGCCAATCCATGCAAAGGACCTGCTAAAGCATTAATTCCCGCAGAAAGCGAGTAATAAACATCACTTAAAGTTGAATTTACCAAATGTGTAGTATGTGCAGAAGCATTTCCTCCTTCATGATCGGAGTGAATGGTAAGATAAATTCTCATCAATTCTTTGAAACCTTGAGAATCATTTCCCAACATATGTGCAAAATTGGCACCCCAATCAAGATTCGGATCAGGATCTATTTGTTTTCCATTATTGTATTTTCTATTGTAAATATATGCTGCCAATTGGGGAAGAGTAGCTATTAAATTCATGGAATCTTCATAAGTAGGATCCCAATAATCATATTTAGTCATACCTTCAGCATATTTCTCAGCAAAAATACCATTGTTTCGTAATGATAGTATTCCCATACTGAATAATGTCATAGGATGACTGTCAACAGGCATATTATCAATAATATCTTTAGTATGCTGAGGAAGATTTGCCCTCTTTTTCCATTCCTTTGTCAACCATGTTACATCTTCGTGCTCGGGTAGTTCACCGGTTAATAACAACCAAAACAAACCTTCCGGCAAAGGTTCATTTCCATCAGGAGCTGTAGGAAGTTTTTCTCTCAATTCAGGAATAGAAAATCCTCTGAATCTGATACCTTCAATAGGATCTAAAGCAGATGTTTCATAAGTCATTGCTTTTAATCCTCTCATTCCGCCATAAAGTTGCCTGATATGTACCTGATCAACCTCTTTATCGCCATTGTTTTTGATAAGATCTTTAATTTCCTTACCTAATGCGACGGACTTTTCGTGAAATATTAATTTTAATTTATCCATAATTATATTTTTAAATTAGTTAATAAAATTTATTGTAACTACTCGATTACAATTTATTTAATAATACAAAATTAATAGTTTAATTTTAAAAAAAAGAACCACTTATACTATCATTAACTTATTTATACACCATATTATTTAGTTTTAGTCTAATTTAGAATGCTTATAATCAAAATATTTGATAAATCCGGTTATTTTTATTAAAAAATCTTTTTTTTCCTATGTTAATTAGTTCTTTTAACGGATATTTGAACTTTTAAATATATTTATGATAAAATTTGAACGACATATTCTTAATAACGGACTGATTATCTTGCTTAATCAGGATAAAACCACTCCTTTGGTTTCTTTCAATATTTTGTATGATGCAGGATCAAAATATGAAGATGAAAATAAAACAGGTTTGGCCCACCTTTTTGAGCATCTGATGTTTTCCGGAACGAAAAAAGTTCCTGATTTTGATTTTCATACTCAGATGGCCGGAGGTGAAAACAATGCCTTTACCAATGCTGATATAGCGGATTTTTATATCACTGTTCCCGGAGAAAATTTGGAAACGGCTTTTTGGTTAGAGTCGGACAGAATGGAGAATCTTGTTCTTAATGAACAGCGTTTTGAAAATGAAAAAAGAGTAGTGATTGAAGAATTTAAAGAAACATCACTTAATACTCCCTATGGTGATATATGGCATTATCTAGCTCCTGTTTCTTACAATGTCCATCCGTACAAATGGCCGACTATCGGTAAAACAATTGAACATATTGAAAATATCACTTTGCACGATGTTAAAGATTTTTATGATAATTTTTATCATCCAGAAAATGCAATTATTTCAATAAGTGGAAATTTTGATTTCTCCAATACTCTTAAATTGGCTGAAAAATGGTTTGGAAATATATCAAAAAAGAGTAATACCAGGAAATCTATTCCGGTAGAACCTGAGCAAGCTAAGAAAAAATCAAAAATAATCAAAGAAAATGTCCCTTCCAATGCTCTTTATATGGCTTTTCATATTGGCGGTAGAATGGATGAAAAATACTATACTCAGGATTTATTATCGGATATTCTTGGAAGAGGACGCTCTGCAAGATTATTTCAAAAACTTGTAAAGGATAAAGAATTATTTCATGAAATCCAGGCTTATGTTACAGGAAATTTGGATCCCGGATTGTTGATTATTGAGGGACATCTTACTGATAATACAGATTATACAACAGCGATTGAAAGTATAAGAAATGAGCTAAATTCTATCAAACGTGGAAATCTTGAAAAACGCGAATTGGAAAAATTGAAAAATAAAATTGAAAATCAAATGGCATTTTCCGAGATAAATATTTTGCATAAATCTATTAATCTTGCTCAATACGAATTGTTGGGTGATGCCTCTTTGATAAATAAACAAAACGATCTTTACAATAAAGTCACATGTGAGGATATTATAGCTGAAGCAAACAGGGTTTTTACGGAAAAAAATTGCTCTGAACTGATTTATATGAAAAACTAATATGGATTTTAAAAAAGTTATAAATAAAATTCCCGACAAATATTGGTATATTTTTGCCCTGACATTGATTTTTCCCGCATTATTAATCAATCTTGGACTTCTTACGTTTAATGAAGATGAAGCTATCCGGGCTTTGGTGGCTCTCGAAATGAAATATTCAGGCAATCTTATTGTACCGACTCTTAATGGTACATATTATTATTTCAAACCGCCCTTGTACAACTGGATAATTTTATTTTTTTATAATTTATTGCACGATACTAGTCCCTGGACAGCCAGATTTGTTACTATAGTTAATTTACTCGCTTTTACATTTACCGTTTTTCTTATAAATAAAAAATATCTTAATGCCAAACAAGCGATTTTAATCGCCTTGATTTATATCACATGTGGGAGAATTATTTTTTGGGATTCGATGTTGGCTTATATCGACATTTCATATTCCTGGATTACTTACATGGAAATAATGTCAATATATATTTTTTATAAGAAAAAAAATTATTGGGCTTTGTTTTTAATAAGCTATTTGTTGATGTCTGTAGGATTTTTAATGAAAGGTTATACTTCTTTACCATTTCAGGGTTTGAGTTTAATTGCTTTTTTTATTTGGAAAAAAGATTTCAAAAAACTATTTTCCCTTCCGAATTTCACCGGTCTTGCTTTGTTTTTTTTGATTATAGGCATTTATTACTATGCTTATAATCAGTATAATGATATAATGAATACAGTAGGCCCTTTACTTGATCAATCAGTAAGAAGAACCGCCATTCATCAAAGAATAAATATCCTGCAAACTATAAAACATATATTTACTTATCCTTTTGAAAACCTTTATCATTTTCTTCCATGGTCATTAATGGCAATATATTTATTCAGCAGAAAAAATGTATTAAAAATATTTAAAAATGAATTCGTCGCTTTCAATGCCTTGATGTTTTTTGTAAACATTATTGTGTACTGGCTTTCGGTAGAAGTTTATCCAAGGTATATTTTAATGTTAATGCCAATGCTTTTCACCGTATTTGTATATTTACACGAATCGAATAAGGAAGAAAATTCTATATATTACAGAGTATTGATATTCTTATTCAATATAGTTTTTATTGCTGTTTTCATATTTAGTTTTACTCCATATTGGGTAAAGGCTGCTCATCTGAATGGCAATTTTATACTAAAAACCTTGCTGTTAAATATTTTCACATTGTTTCTATCAATTGTTTTTTATTTTAAACGTGAAAACAAACTTATAATTCTGATTTTATTGGTATTGGTTGTTCGTATAGGTTATGACTGGTTTGTCATTACCGGCAGATACAGGGAAAATCCTGATGCAAAATACAAAAGACAAACAATTAGTGTCGCAAATAAATATAAAACCAAAGATATTTTTCTCTATAAAAAATCCAAAGTGGATTATACGGCTTCTTATTATATTGCAAGAGTGAGAGGGAAAATCACTACTAGGGAGTTTAATGAATTCCTACCACAAAATTACTATTATTTTGATACTTCGAGATATGATTTGGATACCAATGTATTTAAGATAACAGATGAGTTTATGGTCAGGGAATTTAATAGAAAAATATATGTGGTTAATCCTAAAAAAAGAATCATAGAGGATAATTAAAGTCTATCCGTTAAATTTTATAATAGGATCTTTTTTCTAACATCTGTGTGAAGTTTTAAATTAAAAAAATTTAATGTATATTTGCTTTATTATATGTTAAATCAAGATCAAAATAAGATATTTGATGAAGATATGTTTGAACAATTGTTTAAAGCATACTTTGTCAAATTATGCAATTATGCTATAGGTTTTGTAAACGATAGAGATACTGCAAAAGATATAACCCAAAAAGTTTTTATAAGCTTATGGGAAAAAAGAAAAAATATTGATCCTCAAAAATCTATTCAATCTTATTTGTATACAGCAGTTAAAAACAGATGTTTCAATTATATCAGGGATAATAAAAAATATCATAGTGATGTGCTTGATCTGGAAACTATTGATTTTGATTTTATGATGGAATTAGATAGTGATTCAATTCTTGAACTTGAAGAAAAGATAAATTATGCATTAAATTTATTGTCCGATAAATGCAGAATCGTTTTTGAGATGAGCAGATTTAAAAATATGAAATATAAAGATATCGCCAAAGAATTGAATATCTCTGTTAAAACGGTTGAAGCACATATATCCAAAGCATTGAAAACTTTGCGTGAACAATTAAAAGATTATAATTTGTTAATATTTATACTTTTTGAATTATTTAATTAAAATATATTAGGGTAAAATAGAAATAAAGTGTATCATTATTAGAGTTGTATTGTCAAAATGAAACGAACATGAATTTTATTAATCATAAAATACACACAAAATTATGATTAATAAAATTTATGTGAGTTCCTGAATGTATTATAAATTTTTTGTAAATTTTCGCAAACAAAAAATTTTAAACAGATGAAAGAAGAAAATAAAAATATAGATTATTTTAAACTTATTTCGAAATATTTAAGTGGGAATGCCAATGAAACGGAGATTGTTCTTTTGGAAAAATGGGTATTGGAATCACCCGAAAATAAAGAGCAATTCAAAACATATAAAAAAGCCTGGATTCTGTCCGGAATAAATGAAAATATCAAAGAGACTGATATAAATCAAGAATGGGAGAATATAACAAAACAATTATATTCAAAGAATAAAACTTCCATTCACAAAATGCAAACAACACCGAAATACAAGATTGGAAATATCTTGAAAATAGCAGCTGCTGCAGCGATTATTTTGTTCACTTCATTTTGGATGTATAGATTTTTTGAAAATGATAAATATATAAATATTGTCGCTCAAAATGAAATAGAAAAAAGTATTTTACCCGATAGTTCCCTGATATACCTAAATAGATATTCCTCTGTAAAATATATAACTTTAAAAAATAAAAAACACAGAATGGTAGAATTGGCCGGAGATGCCTTTTTTAAAGTGAAACGTGATACAAATCAACCTTTTATTGTAAAAGCTGAAAATATTAAAGTTGAAGTTTTAGGTACATCTTTTTATGTTGATGCACGTAAAGATCTGGTTCAAATTATGGTAATAG
>Ga0256833_1001191_pt1 | contig 19416 bp, 17 predicted proteins | sample 356284metaG_FD_190535 | JGI IMG/M metagenome (GOLD analysis project Ga0256833, IMG submission 190535) | Hydrothermal vent microbial communities from Mid Atlantic Ridge, Atlantic Ocean - 356-284 | ecosystem: Environmental > Aquatic > Marine > Hydrothermal vents | place: Atlantic Ocean: Mid... | reverse complement strand
CACGATGTTGGCGAATATTGGGCCCTCACGAACAACGAAGACACCGCGGGAAGGATCAAAAACACGAGTACCAACAATATCAGCAGGCAACAAATCAGGAGTAAACTGAACACGCCTAAAAGAAAGGTTCAGGAGGCGCGCCACCGTCTTAGCCATTAACGTCTTAGCGGTTCCAGGGATTCCCTCAACCAGGGCATGCCCGTCGGCTATTATCGCTATCATCAATAACTTCACCTCACGCTCCCTCCCAACAAGCACCTTCGAGGATTCCCTCACCACCCTATCAATCAATGACGCGGTTAACGTCACTCAGGCTTTTCACCAAACACATAATTCGTTCGAAGCCCTTATATCTCAGGGCCGGCACCCGCGATGGCGTTAGTTAGGGCCTCAGCGAAGGCGGCAGTGATGTTGCTATGCTTGACCTCCTTAGCCGTGATTGCGGCACTCCCAGCCAGTGCTTACTACGGTTACCCAGCCCCACGACATAGCGACGTTGTGGCTCACGAAGCCACGTCGCTGATAGCGGCGTTGAGGGTGCTTGAAGCGTGGTTAAGGGGGTTAGGGGAACCGATTACGCAATTGAGGAGTAACCAAAGCGTGGTTGCGTGGGGTAACGGCATGCTTGAGAGGGTGACTAGCCCGAGCGTGTACGCATTGTTTATAGGTGGCATACAGCTTAAGGCGTTAAGGGTACTTGCTGGGCTTAACCCTGCCGTTGAGGCGAGGGACGTTGTGAAGGTGTTGAACGCGTCAATAAACTACATGGTGATGCAGGGAATCGTGAACTCCACGAAGGTAATGTGGGATGCCCTCACTAATAGGGCCTCATGCCGCGTGGCGCTTAATTACGTCGCCCTAAGCATTGTGAGGTCGCCTAAGAGTGATAGCTCAGTAGCGTTAAGGGCCTTATCCGCGGTAGCCGAGTTTCAGGAAGCCCTAACAACTCATCGCTACGGTTACGCGCGTGCAGTCATGCGTGAAACGGCGGAAAACACCTCACTACTAGTGGCGGCATACATGGCCTGCCAGCTACCCCCACAAGCAATTAGTGGGGTAGCCCAGCCAACAAGCACGGAGGGATATCAGGTAGGTAACGCTTCAGTGATTAGCGCGGAAGACATGCTCAAGGCAGTCGCTGTCCTCGAAAGGCTCGGGCCTAAGGCGATCGAGATCCTCAGCAGGGTACCCATGGTCGCGGTGGTTAATGCCGTGAGTAAGGTGCCGCTTAAGGCGCTACGCACTATGAGCGTTGATGAGATAGTTAAGGCGATAGAGGCCGCAGCAACTAACAGTAACGCGGCATTCAACCCCAACGCGCCCGCGGTGCCGCCTAGCACGGCGTACACGGTTCCTCCCGGGGTCGGCGCGGGTCAGGGCGCCAGCAACGCTACCTCAGGCGTTACGGTGTGGGAACGCCCCCCAACACCTAGGCGCTGGACTAGGCCCCAGCCCGGCAACCCGTTCCAGAAGGTTGGGGGGTCGGGAGGCCCTACCGCAGGCCACGTTGCGCTGTCAACGAACTACGTTACTGTCCCCGCGATAGGGGCGTTAGTTAAGGTGGTTAAGTCCGTGAACCTGCCTGCCCCGCCAACCCTCTCAGCAGGTACAAGATGGTGGTCATTAACCCTCGCTAGGGCAGGAAGCGTCGAGACCGTTGCTGGAGTTGGGAGGGGCGGGAAGGTAACGGGCGTTGCTGGGGTTCCCCCCACACCATTACTTACGCTACTCCTAGGTTTCGCGGTGTTCGCAGCCCTTACGCTGTCACTCAGGATTAAGCGTGAACCCGCCCCCACGAAACCCCTGCCTAAGGCCTTAACGAGTGAATTACCGGCGGTGGTGAGGGAGTTCTGGGAAGCCGTCACAGTAGCGTCTAAGGTCTCGGGCGTGGAGCTACGTGCGAGCCTAACACATAGGGAGATCACTGATGAGTTAATACGTAATCTAGGAGCCGACGTTGGAAGGGCGCTCCTTAAGTTGGCTACGCTCTACGAAGGGGTAAGGTATGCGGACGTGAAAGTGACGGAGGAGCTGTCCATCACGGCACAGAGGCTTCTGCGGGAGGTGAGGGCACTCCTTGAAGCCAGTTAAGGCCCTAACCACACTCAGCGTACTCCTCTCCGCCTCATCAATGATGCTATACGCCTCCGGAATCGATAGGGTTTCAGCCTACGTTGCGGCAGCATCCTTCATCGCCGCATCAACATCCTTCTCGCCAGGCGCTCAAGTCCTCTCCATGGTAGCGTTAGCCATTACTGCGATTACCCTTAACGGTAGCGCTTTACCCAATATCCTAGTGGCTTACGTCCTAGCATTAACCGGGGTCATCGCTAGATTAGTGCTAAGCGACGTTAGGGGCTACGCGTCAAGGAGCCTCGTCGCCGGGAACGTGGCCCTAATGATCGGCATGCCTCTAGTAGTCATTGCCCCACTCGCCTCACGCTCACTAAGCTTGGCGGAACCCTTAGCTGTGGTGCTAGTGTCGGCAGTCGCGTCCTACGCACTAGGTATTTCCTACGCAGTTGGGTGCGGCCTACGCGTCGACATAGTCCCGATAGGCTTGAAGTGGTTGAGGGGGCTCGGCACGCGGTTGCTAAACAAGCTCACCGGGGTGCTTACCTGGATCGTATTAAACGCGTTAATCACCAGAGCCTTGACCTTGGCGGGCATGCCTCTAGCGTCCTCCCTCGCAGTGGCGACGCTCACCTCACTACTCGCGGTATTCATCGCGAGGAGGAGCCGTGTAGGGCAAGTAGCGCTTCTCTCGGCCTGCGCAGCCGCCTCCATAGCTCTCCTGAGGGAGGCTGACGTCATCGGCCTCGGCAACACGCTACGATTCATTGAGGAGGTGATAAGGAATCTTGGCTGGTAGTGGGGGTGGGCCCGCCTCACCCGGTACCCACTCGAGCGTCACTACCTTACTACCCGTGGTGACGGCGATAGCCTTCTTCACCGTGGCTGTGGTCTCGGCCGGCCTCGGCAAGTACGTCATGTCTATCGTGTCCCTAATTTCCGGGCTTGCAATCTTATCTTACGTTATTGAGGTGAAGCACCACGAGAGGTAGGGGCGGCTTCACATCGTTACTATTCATTACGGCACTCCTGCTGGCGCTGATGCTGGAACCAAATACTGCTGGCCTAACGTACGTTGGAGCATCCCCACTTAACAGCGGGTGGGACGGTACGTCAGCGTTAGTCAATATCCTAACCAGTAACTTATCATTGAAGACCGTGGTGATCCTGAGCTGGGGGCACGTAACCCTCCCGGAAGGTAAGGGAGTAGTGTTCCTAATCTCCCCTACAAAGCCCCTCAGCAGGCAGGAGGTTGAGGGGATCTGCAGGCTCGTTAGGAAGGGTTACGTCCTCGTCGTGGCTGATGAGGGCATGTACAGCAACGCTGTCCTTAAGGCTCTCGGAGTACCCATACGGATTAAGGGTAAGGTACTCCTAGTTAATGGGTCACCAACGTTCATAGCTCCCGTCAAGATACGTGAGGAAAACGTGAGTGTGGAGTTCGCCTACGCATCACCCCTAAAGGTGTGGGGTAACGCTAGAGTCATAGCCGTTGCTGGGGGTTCGCCTGTGGCTGCCGTGTATAGGGGGGCGATAACGGCCTACGTGTTCGGCGACGGAACAATATTCACTAACGCAGCGTTAACACCGCCAAGCAATCTAAACCCTTACGTAAGGTTACTCACCCTCCTCAAAGCTGATGCCGGTGATGTTTCAGTAGCTATCATTGATGCTGAGCCCTACGTATTGAGGCCTGAGAGCCTACCTGAACTACTAAGCGAGGGACAGCCCGCATCAAAGATCGTGGCAGCCATGATTAACCCGTACCGATACTACTACATGCTCGTTAGTTCCTACCGTGAAGCCCCCTTAGTTACGGTCTTACTGGTAGGTGTTGCGGCGTTAGCGCTCGTTGCTTACGTAGTTAACACGTCGCTACGCACGCTCAAAAGTTATGGGGAGGCTAGGATACCTGAGCTCACGCACCGCCTCAAGTTAGGCAGACCCAGCCCTACATGGATCAACGTGATGAGGCAAGCATGCATTAAGGGCATGGTCACACACGCGGATCTAAAGAATGTGTGTGAAGCCTTAACTAGGGGGAGGGAAGCCGTAGCCCATGAATTAATGGTTAAGGCACTCAGTGACAAACATGTTAGGGAGGAGGTGTTACGCATAATACAATTAACTTCAGGTGGTTGAGCATCGCTACATACATGTTCTACGGGCGAATAGTTAAAATTGTTTTAAATGTGGGAGTCATAGTAAGACATTTATTTATATGCATCACTCACTAGGTGAGGAAGGCAATGATATCAGGAGGTGTGAATCATGCCTAAGCCCATAGTGGATGAGGCGAAGTGTACCGGTTGCGGAACCTGCGCGTCCTCTTGCCCCCAAGGAGTGCTTGAGATCCAGGGAGGTAAGGCGAAGGTAGTGAATCCGGACGCCTGCATCGGTTGCAGGGTCTGTGAATCTGTCTGCCCCGAGGGCGCCATAACTGTGCAGGACTGAGGCATTAGCTAGTTCCTAAACACCACTTCTTTTTCCCCTCCCCCACCCCTCACGCGTGCTTTGAGGCGCTCTTATTTCTCCCTTAGAAGGTATTACTTAAGGGGAGCGGTACCGGATCATGGTGAGTGCTAACGTCTGCCTCCTGTGTAGGGGCGCTAAGTACCTGTGCGGTAAGCCCTACTGCCCCGTACTCGCTAGGGCGAGGGCAGTAGTTACTTTATCGGTACTTAAGGCACGCTCAAAACTACCCAAGGATTCGTTGTTTGGGTCCTCACCCCCCTCGGTTTTCGTGGGTAGGTTCGGCTACCCTAAGGTCGCGCTAGGCCCGTCCGCACCGCCCTTAAGGGGTGACACCTCCGCTTACGACCTGCCTGAGGCGTGGCTTAACCTCAAGCTAGAGGATGTGTTGGCGATGAGGCTGTCCTTGGTTAGGGGTTATGGTGTGGTTAACGTGAGGGATGCTTGGTCCCCTACCGTAATGAAGGTTCAGGAGGTGGCGCTCTCCGAGAAACCCGTGGAGATAGAGGTGGAGTTCCTTAAGCCTCCGAGACCCGAGCCCCTCCTAACCCCTGAAACACCGCCGATGGGGCCTAGGGCTCCCGCGAAGCGGTTCAGGGTTGTAGGTAACGCGCGTTTCCCGAAACCCCTAAGTAGGGCGTACTACGACACGGACCTAAAGGCTACGGACGCCATCATCGAATTGTATAGGGGCGGCCTGCCCGTGTCAAGCATACAGAAGGCGTTATCGGTTGGGGCGCTAGGCACTGGCAGGAGGAGACGGTTAGTGCCGACGCGTTGGGCAATAACTGCCGTCGACGACACCGTGTCAAGGCACTTGGTTAAAATCGTTAAGGAACTGCCCGAATTCAGCGAGTACCTCCTCTTCGTCAGGAAGCACGCGGGGAACCTGTTCATAGCGATAATCATTCCGGGCTCCTGGAGCTTCGAGTGGATGGAGGCATGGTTCCCTGGCTCCACCTGGAACCCCAACGGAGTCACGGTTAGTTTGGAGGGTGATTGGGAGGGGCCGGGGGGAAGGAGCGAGTACGCCTCAATAGGGGGGTGTTACTACGCTGCCAGGCTAGCCACGGCGGAGTTCATGCTCCGTACGCGGAGGAAAGGGATGGCTGTGCTGTACCGGGAGATCTACCCTGGCTTCAACCTCCCCATAGGTGTGTGGTACGTTAGGGAGAACCTCCGGGCACTGTTCCGGGGCGAGCCTAAGCGCTTCTCAAGCCTAGAGGAGTTGCTGAGTGACGTTAAGAACTTGACTAGGGTGCCCCTCAACGTGTGGGTCAGGCGGTCAGCCATACTGAGTAAGTTGCTAAGGAGTAGGAGGCTCGACGAGTATGCGGTTAAGCACCGCTAAGCCAACCTTCATTAAGTACTCGTTCACTAAGACATCCAAGGCATTAACGCCTTCGGGTCTCCCAGACATAGACTACGCGTTAAACCCTTACGTAGGGTGTGCGCACGGATGCACATACTGCTACGCCCGCGCATACGTGAGGGACGCTGAGGTAGCTAGGGAGTGGGGATCAGTGGTCAAGATACGCATTAACTTGACAGACGTGCTGATTAAGGATGTGGGCCGCCTCAAGCCAGGCGTGGTTGGCCTAGCAACCATAACGGATCCGTACCAACCAATCGAGGCGTCTCAACACCTCAGTAGGGAATCGCTGAAGATCCTACTCCGAGCGGGCTTCAGAGTCGACATACAGACGAAGTCACCCCTGGTACTCAGGGACATCGACGTCCTGAAGCGGTGGCGGGACCGCGTCGAGGTAGGGTTAACGATAACGACGCTGAGGGATGAGGTGGCGGCCATCATAGAGCCGGGCGCGCCCCCACCCTCAGAGAGGGCTAAGGCGTTGAGGGAGCTCTCCGCGTCAGGAATAACTACGTGGGTCTTCCTAGGCCCCATAATACCGGGGGTCAATGACGACTACGCCAGTGTTAAGGGAGTCGCTAAGTTAGCGGCGGACACGGACTCACTGCTAATTTATGACCCCATAAGGCTGAAGCCCCAGGTGCTTAAGACACTGGGTCAGGCCCTAAGAACCTTAGGGCTGAGCCCGGGTGACGTGGTCAACAAGGCGAGGAGTAAGGCATGGCTTCAGTCGGTGAGGGACGTGGTGAGGAAGGCGTGCGTGGATACGGGGGCTGAATGCGTTCCCGCGTTCTAGCTAGTGTTCGAGAACATCGTACCGAGTTCAAGCAGCTGTTCTACCCTTAAGGTACTTTTAAAACGGGCTCGATAGGGCCACGGTGAAGAACATGATGGTAAGTAAGGCAATCCCTAAACTTAAGCTGAGGGCGGGGAAGCTCTCAGCAACGCTCATACTCGCGCTCATACTGCTGGCAGGCCTTGCGGCCTTACTAACCGTTATGACGCAGAAGCAGTCACCACCAACCACCATAACGGGCATGACCACAACGACGAGCACTAAGTCACTGAGCAACGCGAGTGACGCATCATTCGTGAAGCCCATTAAGAGTTACGAGGAATTAGCGAGCATCATCAGTAGCGGCGACTTAGCGAAGTATTACTCGCTCGGCGGCACCGCAGTGTATGCTGAAATGGCTCGAGCAGGGATTAAAGTACCGGCGCCCGTGACGACACCTCTTGTTGCCACGGTAACAGCCACCGCGACCGCCACGGAGGGTTCAGCACCCGAGTACTCGCACACGAACGTCCAAGTAGCTGGTGTGGACGAAGCGGACATCGTGAAGACTGACGGCAAGTACATATACTTGGTTGGGAAACCTAGCTTAATTAAGACTCAGCTGAACGGGAAGGAAACCTACGTCCGGAGAACACCTGTCTACATAGTGCTCGCGTACCCGCCCAGCAACATGGAGCTAGTGTCCAAGGTAGAAGTGCTGGGTAGTGTGAACGGCATATTCATAAATAATAATGAGTTAGTGGTGATCAACAGTAGCTCCAAGTACTACGAGGTGCTTAAGTACACAGTAACATCCCCAACACCTGGGACAGCCACGGTAACCGTAACGACAACTAAGGTACCCGCACCTCCGATATCCGTGATTAAGCCCGTACAGAACACTACGATACTAGTTTACGATGTTAGTAAGCACGAGAAGCCGGTCTTGAAGTACAAGGACAGCGTGAGCGGGTGGGTGCTTGCAGCCAGGATGATAGGTGATAAGGTGTACGTAGTAACGGTCATTCGAAATTACTTCATCGCATATCCGTATAACCCCCGTGGCAAGGTAGAGAAGTCCTCGATACTGGTCCCAGCCGTCAATGGTAAGGTAATGCCGCCTAACAAGATAATGTACGTGTCCCTCAAGGACGTAATGCCCTACAATAGCGGGTACGTTGTTGTGGCTGGCCTAAGCCTAAGCGATGGAGCATTCGATGCTAAGGCATACATCATGCCGTACCCTAACAGAGTGTACGTCAGTAAGGAGTCAATATATCTGCTCTCAAGCACGTGGTCATACTACGAAGTAATGCTCGACATAATTAAGAACGCCGTGTTCCCCAACCTCCCGCACGACGTGGTCGTCAGGGTGAATGCGACTCTATCCAACACATCATTACCGGTCTACGTTAGGCTAGCGAAGGCTGGGAACGTACTGGATGAGTATATGAGGAGCGCGCCTAAGGAGGACCTAATCAAGATATTCACGAGCGTGTACGAGTATCTCGAAAAGAACATCACTGGGAGACCCCTGACGGTGACGCACATCTTCAGGCTTAAGCTAGAGGGATTAACCGCGGTGATGGTGGCGCACGCGAAAGTTGGCGGGAGAGTGCTGGATCAGTTCGCCATGGATGAACGCGACGGGTACTTCAGAGTAGCAACCACGGCAACAGCGATAAAGAAATTCAGGATTGCCGGGTACTCCGAAAACATGATCCCCACGATCATGCCGGAGTATGAGGACGTAAACAACGTATACGTGCTTAACGCATCCAACCTCAGGGTCGTAGGTAAGTTGGAGGGTCTGGAACCGGGTGAGAGGGTCTACGCCGCCAGGTACGTGGGCAGGTACCTATACCTAGTAACTTTCAGGAGGGTCGACCCGCTATTCGCCATAGACCTCAGCAACCCGAAGAACCCCAAGGTAATAGGGTTCGTGAAGATGCCCGGATACTCTGAGTACCTACACCCATACAAGGACCGCTACCTGATAGGTGTGGGTATGGACACCGACGAGAGCGGCAGGGTGAAGGGCCTAAAGATAGCCCTATACGACGTAAGCAACCCTAAGAACATAGTGGAGGTATCGTCAATCAAGATTGAGGGTGGGTGGAGCACCTCCCAAGTGCTATGGGATCACAAAGCATTCCTAATAAACCCATCCAGGGGATACCTGTGCGTACCGGTAAGAATATATAGTGCAGGCAAGGTAAGCGCGTACCTATACGTAGTAAGAATAGGTGAGGACGGTAAGCTAAGAGTCGCCGGGAAAGTACGGCACCCCAACGTCGTAAGGTCACTCTACATAGGTAACTACCTATACACGATCTCACAGACACTAGTACAGAGTATTGACCTGAACACCATGAAGATAGTATCATCAATTACCCTAAAATAACTCACAGAACGCTCCCAGAATGAGGAAAGTTTTTCCCTTACTCCGCCCACACCCTAAACGTTAAGGGCTGGAATTAGCGCCCGCCTTTACATGACGGGTGGCTTTCCCTTGGATCATAACTCTTAATTATTCTCTTTAAAAGCTAATCCATATTGGGATTGGGTTAAGAGTAGTGCGGCGAGGGTGACTCAATGGTGAGTGAGGGGTAAATCAGGAATATCAAAGCTTGTCGGCGTGACCCTCTTGGCGTTAACCTCCATTAGTGCTGGTGTGGTGCTCTATGCTTACGTTGTAGGGTAAGGTAGGTAACGTCAGTAGTTATGGAGTCTACGTAAAGCCCGCTAGGATAGAGGCAGTTAAGCTCTATTCCCTTAAGGATGTGCTTAAGCTCTTCTTGTACGTGTCCATAGACCCGCCTCAGCTTGAATACGTGTACGTGAAGGATCCATCAATTGGTAAGGATCTTTACTTAGTGATAGTTTCCGTGCCTAAGTCTCTCGTTAAGTCCAGGCTCATTCAGGTCGCCTTATCAACGGGCGGGGGTCCTTGGCGTCGGCCCCGGTAACTATTGATTTAAGGCGTGCCTCCATAAAGGCATTACCGGCGGTCTACCTGCTCGACATTCAGGGATACGGTAGCTCGTGGGTGAACTCAGGAGAGTTGCTCAAGGTTCTTCAGGGCTTTCACGGATTGCGGAAATAATGGGTGGTAGCGTATCGGTGAACTGGAACGAAGTACGTTTAACCCCGCTAAGGCATGACCTATTGGGCTGGCTGTCGCCTGAATGGGTAGCTAATAGAGCACAGTTACCTACCGGGTTAACAATAATTGGTAAGACCTACGGATCCACCGAAGGCTACGTAATATGCTACGCAGTCAAGTACGGGTCAGGGAAAGTCCTGCTCGGGGGTGCCAGTAACACGGCGCTCCCAGTAAATCTTATATTACTTGATAAGGTTAGGTTGGGGCGTGAACGCGTCCACCCCTCAACGGGCAGCACTTAACTCTGAGGATTAGCGACACCTAAGCACTACTTAAGCGGAAAGAAGTGTGGTGATTACCTATGAGTAGTAGGAGGGACAGTAAATACGTCTATGCATGCGTTGAGGGAAGTAGGGACGTGAAGTACGTTTTCAACCCTACGGAATGCGCTGGCCGCGCGGAGCCCTTAATGAGTAATGAGCAACGCATAGCGCTGAGCAAGTTAATGAGCGCCCTCCTAAGGCACATACCTCACGAAGCCGGGCTCACGCTAGATAGGGAAGGATGGGTTTCGCTCGAGGATCTAGTCAAGGGGATTACCCAGGTATGGAGGAATAAGGAGCTGTACTCCTGGGTAACCGAGCGCCACATACGTGCGGTCGCCGAACTAGACCCTAAGGGAAGGTTCGAGATACGCGGAAGCAGGATAAGGGCGAGGTATGGCCACAGCGTTAAGGTATCCCTAACACACGCCGTCGACGAGGACGTTAAGACCCTGTACCACGGAACTACCGCGAGGGCATGGCGAAGGATAAGACATGAAGGAATACTCCCCGGAAAAAGGGTGTGGGTACACCTAACATCGAACCCTAAGGACGCGTACGAAACAGGGCGCAGGCACGGTAATGACGTGGTAATCCTAAAGATAGATGCTAACTGCTTAAGGAAGAAGGGCTTAACCATCCATAAAGCATCGAAGGCAGTGTGGGTAGTCAAGCACGTACCCCCAGAATGCATCGAGGAAGCTCATCACGGCAAAACAGAATCAGTAAAGTAAAGTAAAGAGTTGAAGCGAACATAATTCACGGATTCCCTACCTACATTACTACTGTGGGGAGTAAGTAGTTCGTGGGACTTTATAGAATTGCTTTCACTAACAAATCAGTTAGTCTCAGCAAAATGAATGGACATGCTTAAAGCTTATTATATTTTTTACTCCATTGCTGGAATACCTGCGGTAAAAGTTGTTAAGTTTTTAGTTAAACTTAATGAATGCACACCTCTGGCAACGCTTCCTAATATATTTTTGATTCCTGTGAACTAGCATGGAATTTTTCCTAGGAAATATTGTGTAATAATTTTTAACCACATTTTAACTTTATCTTGAGATGTTAATGTAATAAAGTATATTCACTTTTCCTGACGTCCTAGCCATGAACATGAGGGTGAATATAAAAATATTTATACCAAATATTAAACTCTCTACCCAAGAGGTATTTGCTATGAGATTGTCCCGCAATACACGTAAAGCTATTAGTAAGGCCGCAGCCGGAGTTATAGTGGCTATAATCATAATCGTTATAGCGGCGGGGGTGGGTTACTGGTACTACACACAGCAGAAGGGACCCACAAAGATAATCTGGGCGTCAACGCAGCTAGTGCCCCCGGAGGAGCAGTCCTTCGTTAAGGGAACCCTACTAGCTGACTTTAAGAAGAAGACAGGGATTGACGTGGAGTTCGTTGGGTTGTCCTACTCCGAGATGATGACTAGGGTAACGGCGGAGGAGCAGGCTGGGAAGGTAACGATAAGCGTGATAGGCGACCTCCACGGTGACCTTGACATGATGGCGTCTAAGGGCTACTTAATGGATCTAAGTAAGTTCGGCACGCTTCCTGGGAGGACGTTCCCGAAGGTGCTGATGAATTACGCGAAGCTCCACGGTATCCTGGCATACATACCGTGGATGACCGCCACCTACGTGATGGTTATCAATAAGAAGGCCTTCGACTACCTACCTCCAGGCTTGACTAAGGAGGATGTCATGAAGGGTACTAGTAAGTGGACTTACGAGGCCCTACTGGCTTGGGCTAAGAACCTGTATGAGAAGACCGGCAAGAAGTTGCTGGGCTTCCCGGCAGGCCCGCACGGCCTGTTCGTGAGGTTCCTGCATGGGTACCTATACCCGGCCTTCACGGGTGCTCAGGTAAAGAACTTCGACAGCCCTGACGCCGTTAAGATGTGGCAGTACCTTAAGGAGCTCTGGCAGTACGTGAACCCGGCAAGCACGACCTGGGACGCCATGGCTGACCCGCTACTCAAGGGGCAGGTCTGGATTGCGTGGGATCACACCGCGAGGATTAAGGACGCTATCGAGCAGGAGCCCAATCAGTTCGTCGTGGTGCCCGTGCCTCAGGGCCCGAAGGGTAGGGGCTTCATACTGGTGGTTGCTGGCCTAGCCATACCGAAGAACGCGCCCAACCCGCAGGCCGCGTGGAAACTAATCGACTACTTAACCCAGCCAAGCACGCAGGTTGAGGTGCTGAAGAAGACAGGGTTCTTCCCAACCGTGCAGGAAGCATCCAAGAGCATACCGAGCGGGTCGCTTAAGGTGCTTGCTGAGGGCGTTAACGCCCAGCTAAACGCGCCGAACGCTATCGTAGCGATGATTCCGAGCCTCGGGTCTAAGGGTGGTGACTTCAAGAGCATATACATAACGGCGTTCCAGAGGATAGTGCTTCAGGGACAGGACATACAGAAGGTGCTGAGCGAGCTAGGCCCGCAGCTAATGAACCTCTTCAAGGAGACAGGCGCCCCACTACCACCTCCTGACTCCGGTTAAGGGGTGTAATTATTGGTCAGCGGCGGCCAAAACCGAAGAAGCTTTTCCGTTGTTGAAAAGTACCTACCCTACTTCCTCATCGCACCCGCCCTCTCTTACCTACTTTTCTTCATTGGTTACCCCCTCTCGCAGGCAGTCCTTCTAGCCTTCACAGACTCGCAGGGTCACTTTACTTTAGCTCATGTTAACTACTTACTCTACTCTCCCCAATCAATGTTTTACGATGCATTAAAGGATACCTTAGCCTTAGCGGCGGTAATCATACCTATTCAGGTAATGATTGCCTTGGGCTTGTCCCTCTTACTAAGTTCCAGCTTCGTTGGGAGGGACTTAGCACTCTATATAGTGATAATCCCGTTAACAATAAGTGACGTAGCGGGTGGGCTGATATGGTACTCCATGCTCTCAACTAACGGGTTCTTCAACAAGTTCCTGATGGCCGCCGGCCTAATTCACTCCCCCATACATTTCTTCGGTTACCAGTACAGGGCTATGGAGTTCCTGGCAATAGTGCTTGCTGAGGTCTGGAGGGCCACAGCCATAGTTTTCGTCATCATCTTCGCGGGACTCCAGATGATCAGCAGGGAGTACTTAGAGGCGGCAGAAGTTTTCGGTGCGAGTACGTGGGTTAAGCTGAGGCACATAATATTCCCAATGCTTAAACCCAGCCTGCAGTCCGCCCTACTAATAAGGACGCTCTTCGCCTTCCAAGTCTTCGGGGTTGTGATGGTGCTGACAGGAAGGGACATTCCTGTCCTTGCAGGTGAGGCGTATTACGAGCAGACCGAACTATATCATTACGGCGTGGCAGCGCTCTACGCCCTGATAATCGCGGCGATCTCAATAGTTATCGGCTACATCTACATCAAAATGTTTAAGGCTCAATACATTAGGGAGGTGAGTGCAGGGTGAGCGGAGAGGACTTAGGTGGGAAGCCGCCGATAAGGTATTACCTGTCAAGATTACTCTTCGCAGGAATAGTCCTGATAACGTGTTCCTGGGTGCTACTCCCTATAGTTATGTCGATACTGTACGCCTTCTCAACCCCGAAGGACTTCTACAGCCCAACGGAGGTTATACCGCTTCACTATACCTTCGCTAACATTAAGAAGCTCTTAGACCTGGGTGCGGCGCGGGCAACTATGAATAGCGTGATAGTGGCCTGCATGACGGTGGCGTTCAGCTTCATTTTAGGGCTGCCTGCTGGCTACGCTTTCGCTAGGTTCGCGTTCAAGGGTAAGGACTCACTTAAATTACTCATAATAGGGTTAAGGATGTTTCCCATGCTCATCATAGCTGTGCCCCTAGTTACTCTCTATATAAGGCTGGGGCTCAGCGACACCTTACTTGGCGTTGCACTCGCGCATACAACAATGGCGTTGCCGTTCGTTATACTGATAACGTCAAGTATATTCGTGAGCGTACCGATAGAACTGGAGGAGGCTGCGTTCGTGTTCGGCCTTGACAGGACGCAGACATTCTTCAGGATCACCTTACCCTTGGCGTTACCGGGCTTGACGGCAGCCGCTATATTCACGTTCATAATGTCGTGGAACGAGGTCTTCATGGCGGCAGTGCTTACCCTAACGAATAGGACGCTCCCGGCATTCATACTGACCTCAGCCATGGCCGCCCCAGACTTCATTAAGTTCGCGGCCTCCTTCATCATGATCCTCCCCGCACTCATATTCGTGTTCATAGCCCGTAAGTACTTGATCTCCATGTGGGGAATCACGATCAAGTAAGGTGGTTTACATGGTCAACGTGAAGCTGGTGGGGCTCGTCAAAAGGTTTGGTAAGACCGTGGCCCTCAGAGGCATAGACCTTGAGATAAGGGACGGGGAGTTCGTCGTGCTCCTCGGGCCCTCAGGCTGTGGCAAGACAACTACCCTAAGGATCGTGGCGGGACTCGAGAAGCCTGATGAGGGCCACGTATTCTTCGATGATAGGGAAGTAACGTACCTACCCCCTAAGGACAGGAACGTGTCAATGGTTTTCCAGAGCTACGCCGTGTGGCCACACATGAAGGTCAAGGACAACATAGCCTTCCCCTTAAGAATAAGGAGGGTTCCCGAGAACGAAGTTCAGCGCAGGGTTAGGTGGGCCGCTGAACTCCTCCAGATAGAGACCTTACTCGAGAGGTACCCGCACCAGCTCTCGGGGGGTCAGAGGCAGAGGGTGGCGGTTGCCCGCGCAATAGTGATTGAGCCGGACGTGCTGCTGATGGACGAGCCTTTAAGCAACTTGGACGCCCTACTCAGAGTTAAGATGAGGAGCGAGCTGAAGAAGCTGCAACGCAGGATAGGCGTCACCACGATATACGTGACGCACGACCAGGTTGAGGCGATGACCATGGGTGACAGGATAGCGGTCATGAACGCAGGGAAGATAATGCAGGTGGGGACGCCTGAAGACATATACCTGAGGCCAGCCAACATCTTCGTAGGGGGCTTCGTAGGGTCACCGCAGATGAACTTCTTCGACGCAACCGTGGTAGAGAAGGACGGGAGATTAATCCTTGAGGGCCCCGGATTCAACATACCTCTATCCGAGGATCAGGCAAGCGTGCTGAAGGACTACGTCGGGAAGACAGTCATAGCCGGTATAAGACCCGAACACATGTTCCCGAAGGACCTAGCACCACCTAAGCTTAAGGGTGTCGAAATTACCGGCGACATAGACTTTGTCGAGGCGCTAGGGTCCGACACGATAATACATCTTAGGGTGGGCGAGAAAATCCTAGTGATTAAGGTATCAGGGAGCCACCACTACGGGATAGGCTCGAAACTAACGGTGGTGCTCGACCTAAGTAAGTTGCACGTATTCCGTAAGGACTCAGGTGAGGCCTTAATCTAAGGTAAGTCAGGTAAGGCGGTGGAGGAACTAATGAAGGGAGGTGTCAGCACTCTTAGTAAACAGTACTTTTTAATTTCTGTATTCTATCTTCTGCCTAAGATTAATGTGAAGCGCGTGGGAAAAAGGTGACTCACCGTGAGTCAAGGCAATTCAAGACCTTGGTACCAGAAACCCACGAGGGTTCTTCAATTCAACATCGAGGACAGGTATGGATCGAGCATAGAGGATCTCACAGGCACTGAACTCGTGCGCCTAGCCCACGACTTAGGCGCCAACGTGCTAGTTATCTTCGCTCGTGATGGGTGGGGCCGGGTATTCTATCGCGGCGGAGAGGTAGGGCCGGAACACAGTAAGATGGTTGGGGACATAGTTAGGGACGCGGTTAAGGAAGGCAGGAAGCTCGGCGTTAAGGTCGTAGCCATGGTTGCACATACAGCTAATAGGTGGCTCTACAGGAAACACGCTGAATGGGCGCAGATCAATGCGAGAGGCGAAACGATACTCTTGGAGCACGTACCCTACCACGAAGAAGGGTACGAGCCTGAATGGCCACAGATGTGCTTAAACAGCCCGTTCAAGGACTTCATAAGGAAGGAGGTGCTTGAAGCCCTCGAGTTAGGCGTTGATGGGATATTCCTTGATTCCTTCAGGTACCAGCCAGACTATGAGCGCTCATGCTACTGTGAATGGTGCAGAAGGAGGTTTAAGGAGGAGCACGGATACGAAATGCCTGAGAAGCCCGACTGGCGGGACAGTAGGTGGAGAGAGCTCTGGGACTGGAGATACCGCGTCGTGGTGGGGAGGCTGAAGGAGCTCCACGCACTCGTTAAGTCAAGGAAGCCGGACGCGCTGTTCATGTACAACAGCCACCCAGGGGGGTGGGCAGGAAGAACTAACCGCGTCGTGGAGGAGGGCAGGGATTACCTAGATGCGGTCTTCGCGGAGTGTAGCGAGGCCGATCACCAGCCCCCCGGCTTCATAACTGAGATGGTAAAGCTAACCAAGGCGATGCTGGGTGGGGGGAAGACCGTGTGGGCATCCAGAAATTACTTCCACCTATACAGGACCGTGGTTCCTTCAACACCCCTCAACATAAGGCAGGGCTTAAGGGAAACGATAATCGCGGGCGGCTCGCCATGGGCGTTAATATTCTCAAACTCCTACGCACAGGACAGGACAGCCCTAAACGCGATTAAGGAGGTCTTCGAGGAACATAAGCGCATAGAGGAGTACCTAGACGGTGCCGAGCCCATCCCCTACGCGGCAATAGTGGTGTCGAACATCACTAGGGATCACTACGGACGCGATAGGCCAGAGCATTACGTCGACGAGGTAAGGGGGTTCTACTACGCACTCAAGCACGAGCACGTACCCGTGGACTTCATCGCCGGGAGGGATCTAACGAGTGAACACCTAAGGAAGTACTCCGTGGTTATACTAGCTAACACCGTGTGCCTACCCGACAACGCCTTAGAGGCACTCAATGAATACGTGAGGGGCGGCGGCGGCCTAATAGCCACGTACTTAACCAGCACGTGCGGCGACGGGTGCGTGGAGAGGTATGAGTTCGGCCTAGCTGACGTACTTAACGCGAGGCTCAGAGGGATCCTCAAGCTACCATGGACGTACGTCACGCCATTGAATCAGAAGCACCCCTTACTCAAGGGCGTACACCAAGCACCCATACTAGTGGGTGACATGAGCTATGACTTCACCAGGGAACGCGTAGCCCCCCACATGGGGTGGCATGCGATGGTGAGAAGCGACGCTGAGGTAGTGGCGCGAGTGACGCTACCGGCGAGCGAGTGGGGATTCGAGTACACCCTAGGGAGGTCGCCGCCAGCCATCGCGGGGAGTACCGAGTTACCAGCCATAATAACCAGTGCTCACGGTGAGGGAAGATCCACGTACTACACCTGGCAACTAGGCAGGCACTACTGGCGTGTTGGGCTACCAACCTACAGGCGCCTAATAGTGAACGCTGTGAAGTACGTGGCCAGAGACGACGCACCGGTGAGGGTTGAAGCGCCGGAAACCATTAGTACAGAGTACTTCAGGCAGGGCGATAGGGTAATCATACATCTCCTCAACCACACGTACAACCAGAGAATTCAAGCCATAGGCGTAGGGAAGACAAAGCAACCAATACCGGGCTACAGCACCTCAGCGGCGGTTCACCCTCCACGGGAGGTGATACCGGTCACGAACATCACGATTAAGGTCCGTGTCAGCGACCCAAGCAGGTTCGTTGCCCGCGCACCCCTCAGGAACGGTGCTACGCTGGAGTCACGTAGTGAGGGTGAATGGCTAGTCATTAATGTTGATGGACTTAGAGAGTATGAGGTAGTGATTGTCGAGCCTAAGGGCTAGTCTGCGGGTCCTCAGCGGGTTTTCTCCCTCGCCTTTTACCACGGGGAAAAACTAGGTTGGGTCAGTAAATCCTACCCCTATCAAGGAGGCCCAGCAGTTCATTCATGTCTAGCTCCCCTATCCCCACCATGTAGTCGCCGGCACCGTAAGTCACTAGGGCCTTCTCCTTATCAACTACCCACACACCGCACGGGAATATCGTGTAGGGCCTGTCCCCGAACAACTCGGAAGGATCCTTAGGCTCCATGATGTATGTGGGCGTCACGGCCTCAACAACGAAGCCCTCGCTCTTCGAGTACTTCAGAAGGACAGCGAGGACGCGGTAAACCTCGAGGTCATTATCCACGCCATGCGCCAACGCCACAACCCTGTCAGACCCGACGTTAATTACGGGGGCCGACCACCCGAGCTTAAGCTCAAATCGTGCGTGAGGCATCACCCAGGTAGTGCCGTACTCCTCCAGCTCAACGAAGCCTTCGCGAGCCAAGCCATCCTCCCTAACCTTGCTGGCGGTGAGGTACTGGTAATTATCATCCATGTGCGGCCTATGCAGGAAGACTGCCTCACCATCAAGTCGGGTCAGGAACGCGTCCTTATCGCTTATGACGTGCCTTCTCAACGACTTGGGCATGACGTGCGCGTACTTCCTGCGCCATTCACCGCCACTGTCGAGGACAGCGGTTATTGGGAGGGTGCGTTCCCATGAAGCTGCTGGCTTGAAGTAATCGGAGGTTCTGCCGGTGTACGTCATGCATAGCTTGCCGTCGAATTCATACACCCTGGGATCCTCAGCCCCCCAAATATCGTACTTCGTTGAGGGGTAGAGAATTATGTTCGCCTCATAACTTCTGCGGGGAACCGTGCCGTCGTAAATCTCCTGGAGAGGTATCTCTATGGAGACTATGGCTGAGACGTAGAGGAAGTACCCCATGACTATCCTCGCGATGACGAATGCCTTGTCGTCCCTCACCGCTATTGCAGCGTTAAAGACTGCCGTGGGGTTCTCCACAGGGTAGTTCTTGAGTACGACCTTCTTCGGCGTAATGACGCCTAACCTACGGACTATGTCAGTCGTTTCGAACTTGCGGAGCTTAGGGGCCTCGTCAAAGCCTACTGCCTTACTAAAGACATTATTACCGAATACAGGGTTCGTCACCGAATCAACCCCCCATAAACCTGTCATACATAATGGCATGGTGGAGGAATTAAAACGTAACGTTGTTTTACTACTGCGTGAAGTAATAGGGTGACGCATGCAATATGCGGTACCCGTAGACGTGATGGTTGGTTAGAAGCCAATTTATTTGAGTGCTCCGCAATCAATGCTTAGGGATTAACACGTTGAGGGGAAGCACGCTGAAGGAGAAGTATAGAGAGCTCTTAGCTGGCGGGGATGTTAAGGCTAAGGAGCTTGCTTTAAAGATCATGGAGGCCGCGCTAAGGGACTCAGATCCCTACGTCGCCGTGAGGAAGGCGTTAAGCTATGAGGACGGCAAGCTCAGGGTTTATGGGAGGGAATTCAGCGTTGAGGGCAGGGTCTACGTGGTGGCCT
>Ga0256833_1001190_pt1 | contig 19423 bp, 17 predicted proteins | sample 356284metaG_FD_190535 | JGI IMG/M metagenome (GOLD analysis project Ga0256833, IMG submission 190535) | Hydrothermal vent microbial communities from Mid Atlantic Ridge, Atlantic Ocean - 356-284 | ecosystem: Environmental > Aquatic > Marine > Hydrothermal vents | place: Atlantic Ocean: Mid... | reverse complement strand
AAATATTACGGACTTCTAAAAACTTCCTATCATTTCATTTATTTAAGGTACACATTTATGTTATTTACATCATTAGGGTTAAGCGACCCAATTTTAAAAGCCATCGAAGAGACTGGCTATATCAAACCAACCCCTATTCAAGCCAAAGCCATTCCTTTAGTTTTAGAGGGAAAAGACGTTTTAGCCGCAGCACAAACAGGCACAGGAAAAACAGCAGGATTTACCTTGCCACTTTTGGAACGTATGGTTCAAAACCATAAGGAAACAGGCACACATAAAGGAAAGCCAAAGCGTCATGTAAGAGCGTTAATTCTAACGCCAACACGTGAACTTGCAGCCCAAATCCTTGAAAATGTAGAGATGTACGCAAAGTATTTACCTTACAAATCAACAGTTGTTTTTGGAGGGGTAAACATTAATCGACAGATTAATACCTTAAAACAAGGCGTTGAGATTTTGGTGGCTACTCCTGGTCGATTGCTTGACTTGGCTTCTCAAAAACATGTGGATCTCTCACGTGTAGAAGTGTTGGTCTTAGATGAAGCTGACCGAATGTTGGACATGGGCTTTATTCATGACATGAAAAAAGTTGTGAAACTCATTCCTAAAAAACGTCAAACTTTACTCTTTTCAGCGACTTTCTCAAAAGAGATTAAAGCACTCGCTTCTGGTTTTCAAACCAATCCAAGCTTGGTAGAAGTGGCAGCTCAAAACAAAACGGCTGACCGTATTGCTCAGTTGGTTCACCCTGTGGACAAAAAGAAGAAAAAAGATTTGTTGGTCAAACTCATTAAAGAGGGAAATTGGAAACAAGTATTGGTCTTTACACGAACCAAACATGGGGCAAATAAACTTTGTGAACATTTAGAACAACACGGCATTCATTCTGCTGCCATTCATGGAAACAAAAGCCAAGGTGCTAGAACCAAAGCTTTAGCAGGATTTAAAGAAAACAGCATTAGAGTTTTGGTAGCCACTGACATTGCTGCTCGTGGGATTGACATTGACATGTTGCCTCATGTGGTGAACTTTGAATTACCTAATGTACCTGAAGATTATGTTCACAGAATTGGGCGAACAGGTAGAGCAGGGCGTGAAGGTATTGCTCTTTCTTTGGTATGTGTAGATGAAAATGATTATCTACGAGGGATTGAACGTTTGATTGCTCAAAAAATCCCTAAAGAGGTAGTGGTTGGGTTTGAAGTAGATCCAAGCATACAAGCCGAACCCATCAACCAAGGTGGAGGAAGAGGGCGACGTGGAGGTGGACAATCTCGAAATAGTAGTTCACGAAATTCTAACTCACGCAACAGAAGTAGAAGTCGTAGCTAGCAGAAGAGCATACACTCCTTTTTATACTTTTTTTAAATTGTTAAAAGGAATTGCTATGAAGCTTAACTCTCTCCACGAATTTGATAGGTAATATCTCCTGCTCCAAAAGCAGTGATGAGGTCTTCACGGTACTCTTTAATGATGTTATTGTCTTTGATAATCTGTACTACCCCATCTTTACGGGTTACACTATCTGCCATGAAGAGTTTATAACGGCTAAAAGCACCTTTTAAATCAATATCTACTTCTAGCTCTCCTGCTGACCAAATGGGTAAAATAGTTAATTCATCAACGCCCTCAAAACACTCTACAAAGTCAGATAAATTATCGAGTGTTCGGCTATATTTATGAGGTTGCCAAATGACATTTAATGTGTTAAACCCTCTTAGTTTCTTATAGGCTTGTAGGGACTCTATGGTTACTTTTATTTCGGTGGGGTGGTGACCATAATCATCAATAACCACACACTCTTGATGATTTTGAATAATGTCAAAACGTTTTTTAATCCCTTTGTAGTTGAGTAGGTTTGTGCGAATATCTTCAATCGCTTCGCCCATCTCCAATGCCCCTAAAATAGCCAAAGATGCATCTAATGCAATGTGATTTCCAAAGCCAAATACTTCAAAATCGCCAAAGTTTTTCAGACTAAATTTGGTATGAGGTTCTCCATTGACCAAAACAAATGTTATGTTCTGTATATCTTTTGAGGGGTAAAGTTTGGTACTTTGGATTTCAAGTGATGCTAAAAATTCATCTTCAGCATTGATGACACGTATTTTAGCAAGGTTCAAAAAGTTTTTATAGGCATTATAAAATCGCTCTTCATCATACTCATAATACTCCATATGTTCAGGTTCTACATTGGTAACAATAGCTAAATGAGGGTTTGAATTTAAAAAGCTCTCATCACTCTCATCTGCTTCAAAGACAACTTTGTTATTTGTCGCTTGGCGAACGTTTGAACCAAACTCTTTGCTAATAGCACCAATGAGTGCGTTGGAGTTGGGCATAATAGAAGCGAGCATCGCAGAAGTGGTACTTTTACCATGCGCTCCACCTACGGCATAAACCTCTTTGTCTCCTAAAATGTCAATAAGTGACTCTTTGCGTGATAAGAGTTCAATACCAAGCTCTTTGGCTTTTTGGTACTCTGGATTGTTCGGACGAACAGCTGCAGAGTAGATAATTTTATCGACACCAATAACAGCATCTTCATGGTGAGGAATGGTGATTTTCGCCCCAAAGTTGAGGGCTAAATCGTTGGTAATTTCACTCTGCTTTATGTCTGAACCTGAGATGGTGTGACCACAGTTAGCTAAGAGTTTGGCTAAGGCAGAAAGACCAATACCCCCAATGCCGATGAAGTGTATTTTTTGTTTTTCTACGTCCACTATTTACTCTCCTCTAAAACTTTTAACTCCTCTTTTCCAAGTTTGACATATTTTGCAAACATGGTTAATAGAATGTCATTTGGTTGCACAAAAGTTTGAATGAAAAAGGCAGTTGGGTCACTCTCATCTACGCCTGAAGTATCGACAAGATTTTGAATGAAATCATCAAAAGAGTGACCTGCCATAACGGCACAAGCATGAATCATCATCGCCTCTTTTAGCTCTTCAGTTTGCATGGTGTGGTGCAGTACTAAGAAAATCTCTTTTGCCCCTTTTTTATCGTTTTCACTGTAACGTTGAATACCATGCTCATAGATGGCTCTAGCTGTGGCAAGGTCTTCATAGACAGCCATGTCAAAACCTTTATGGGTACTTAGTTTTTCAGCCAAAACATCAAAAGCCGTATTGACAATAAAGGTGAAAATATCATTAATCTCATCTTCTGGGGCTTCAAGTAAAAGCTTTGCATCTAAGAGTTGGTAGCCTTTTGCAATGCTGTTTTCATCTTTCATCTCTTGCTCGATGGTTTTTAAATTTCCTAAGAACTCTTCGTTTGTTTTTAGTGCTTCTATGTCTATCTCTTCTTGTTGCATTTTGATTTCCTTTTTTGTTATATGGTGGTTATGGTATTTAACGCTTGTTTAATTCTATTTAAACACTCTTTTGTCTTCTCTTCTTCATAGACCAATGCTAATCGTACAAAACCTTTTCCTTGCCCCTCACGTCCTAAAAATGAACCAGGAATAACTTTGAGGTTGTAGTTTTTGTAAAGCTCTATGGTGAAGTTAATCTCATCTTCTACGGCTAACCAAATGTAAAAAGTGGCTAAAGGTGGTTCAATGTTTAAAATCTCTTTTGCCAGTTCAAAATTTTTACGATATTTTGCTCGAAATCCATTCACATGCTCTTGGTCAGCCCAAGCGACTGAAGCGGCTTCTTGTAAGGGTAGAGGAGAAGCACAGCCCACATAGGTTCGGTAGGTCATATAGGCTTTTAAGATTTTGGCATCTCCTGCAATAAATCCAGAACGTAGTCCAGGGGCAGAAGAGCGTTTTGAAACAGAGTTAATTACCAAAATATTGTTAAACTCGCTATTTCCCTCTAACAGACTAGCATTGAGCAAAGAGGGAGTTGGTTCTTCTAAATAGAGGTCAATATAACACTCATCATTAAGTAGAACAAAGTTGTGTTTTTGTGCCAATCTTACCCATTTTCTAAGTTCGTCCATAAGCATCGTTGCAGAAGTTGGGTTGTTAGGGGTATTAATAATAACCAAGTGACATTTGGCTAACTTTTCTTCCTCTATTATGTGTTTAAAGTTATTTTTCGCTTCTAAATTAATATAGACAACTTCTGAATTACTGGCTTTTGCAGCCCCCTCATAAATCTGATAAAAAGGGTTTGGGTATGCCATAACAGAGTTTTCTATCTCATGGAGTAAAAACTGTGGAAAGTTAAAAAGAACTTCTCGCGTTCCAAAAGTAGGAATAATTTGTGCGTTTGTGAGTGTTAAGTCAAAACGCGTGTTTAAATACTTAAGCATCGCTTCTCTTAAAATAGGTTCTCCAGAGGTTTTAGGATATTTATTGAGTAAAGAAGCTGAACGGGTTAAAGTCTCTAAAATAAATTTTGGCGTTTCAAATTGAGGTTCACCAATGGTTAGGCTTAGAGGAGGATAGTTTTTATTAGGTGTAATGTTTTCTAAAAGGGTATTGAGTTTTTCAAAGGGGTAGGTTTCAAAGTTCACAAATTTCTCTCTATGTATGGTTGATTTTAAGTGTGATTATAACGAAAAGAGATATAAGTTAAATAAGTTTTTAGGCTTATTTAACTTGAAAATTAAAGTGAACTATTTTTTGCCACATGAAATGGTTTTGGCTGTTTTTAATTTTTTATAGTTGTCTTTATATAATTTTGCAGGAGCAAGGTCTTTACAATCAACTTTATCACACGGAATGGTCTTTGCCATAGGTATTTCGACAATAAGCTCTCCTTTTGCCTCTTCTAAATTTTCATCACTACAAGCATCACCTTGTTTTAGTTTAGGATTTTTGTTGATAGTGCTACTACTTTGTGCCTCAATTTTAATTTCATCTATAATTTCTACTTTCTCATTCTCTTGCTTGTCAGTCGTTTGTGTACTTACAGGTAGTGCTGGTTGGGCATATATATAGGTACTGCTTAAGAGAAATATAAGTGTATTTCTTAGTGTTTTTATAATCGTTTTCATTTATTGCCTTTTTCTTAAATATGATTTCTTTAAATCATATAACAGTTTAACTTAAAGTAAGCACTAATTTTATTAAAACTTATGTATAATAACATAAATTTTAATTAGAATAGTGATAAACTATATCACAATTATAATTAAATAAAAATAAAGGAAAGAAAATTGATGAAAAAATTTTTACTGTTTATCTCTGTACCAATACTACTGCTCTCAGGAGAGTTAAAAAATACGTTAATGAAAGCAAAAAGAGAACATAAGCCTGTTATGGTTTATGTTAAGGCTGAATCTTGTACCTACTGTCAAAAGATGAAAAATACAACATTAAGTGATGGTGATATACAACAAAACATACAAGATTTCATTTTTGTAGAGGTTGATAAAGCCGATGCCGAAGCTATTAAATACTTGCCTGTTACACAATATACGCCAACGATTTATTTTATCTCGCCAAAATTTAAAGTGGTTAATACGGTGAAAGGTTATCTTCCAAAAGATGATTTTAATCTATGGATTAATGATTCTAAGAGTAAACTAGGAATATTAGGAACAGAAGAAAAAAGTGTTCACGAGGTATTTACCACTAAAGGTGAAGATTGGTTTTACGATATGGCTTCAGCTGAAGATTATGCCCGTCAAACAGGTAAAGAGATTATGGTCTATGTTGAGAATAGACGCTCTTCTTGGTCGCAAAGAATGCGTCAAGAGACTTTAAGTGATGAGCGTATTAAAGATGCACTTAATCAGTTTGTTTGGGTCAAGTTAGAAAAAAATTCTGCCGAAGCACTTAGTCATGGGTTTAGCCCAAAATTAGCACCTACTGTCTATTTTCGTAAAGTAGATGGAACTGAATTGGCAACGGCTAAAGGTTACTTTTCACCTAAAGACTTTTTGTTATGGGTTAATTATGCCAAAGGGAAGATGTAACTTGTAGGGTGTAATGTATTACACCTTTTTTTTCGGTGCATTAAAATGCACCCTACAACCCCGTATCACAACTACTTATCTCTCCACTTGTAATCCCTTTTTTAAACCACTCAACTCTTTGTGCTGATGAGCCATGGGTAAAGGCATCAGGAACGACATAACCTTGGGCTTGTTTTTGTAAAGTATCATCGCCAATGGACGAGGCTGCTCTTAGTGCCTCTTCAATATCTCCTTGCTCTAAACTATGAAAACGTTTCTGTGCGTGGTATGCCCATACTCCAGCGTAACAGTCAGCTTGAAGTTCCACCCGTACTTGCAGTTGATTTTCACCTTTTGCACCACGTGCTTGTTGTTTCATCTGTTGTACTTTGGTGAGTGTTCCTTCCATGTTTTGAATGTGGTGACCAATCTCATGGGCTAAGACATAAGCTTGTGCAAAATCGCCTGAAGCGTTATGTTTTGATGCTAGTTCATTAAAAAAACCTAAGTCAAGATAGACTTTTTGGTCAGCAGGACAGTAAAAAGGACCCATTTGTGAAGAGGCATGACCACAGCCACTTTTGGTTGAACCACGGTAGATAACCATTTTAGGCTCTCTATATCTTGCATTGTGCTGTTTAAAAATATCACTCCAAACCACTTCGGTGTCATGTAAGACCGTTGCAATAAAACGTTTTTGTTTATCATCTTGTGCTTTATTGATATGGCTTGAAGTGTTACCACCACCCATCATAGATGACAATGGGTTGTAGCCTGAAAAATAAGCCACAGCTCCTAGACCGACAATTGCCCAACCAAATTTGGTTTTTAAGAGTCTTTGTATGATTGGCCAAAGAAACATAATCGTTCCCATAGAGGGCATTCCACGCATTCCTCCTCCTGAAGTCCCTGAAGTTCTTCTGTCTTCTACATTGCGACTTTCGTCACGGTCTTTCCATCTCATCTATTTGTCCTTGATAATTTTTTATCAATTATATCACAAGTAAAATTTTACTACAATGTTAGTAACTGTTCCTCTAGGAGTTTTATGTGTCATTAGCTTTAGCAAGAAAATATCGTCCCACTAGCTTTAAAGATTTAATTGGTCAAGAAGCTGTTTCTCAGACACTCTCATTGGCACTTGATAGTGACCGACTCTCTCATGCTTATCTATTTTCAGGGCTTAGGGGTTCGGGTAAAACCTCTACGGCAAGAATTTTTGCGAAGGCTCTTTTGTGTGAGAAGGGAACAAGTTCCCACCCTTGTGGGGTGTGTGACCACTGTGTGATGGCAAGTGAATCACGGCATATGGACATCATTGAGATGGACGCAGCCTCTAACCGTAAAATAGACGACATAAGAGAACTCATAGAACATACCAAATATAAACCCTCATCAGCACGCTATAAAATCTTTATTATTGATGAGGTACATATGCTCACCAAAGAGGCATTTAATGCTTTACTGAAAACTCTTGAAGAGCCTCCTAGTTATGTAAAGTTTATTTTAGCGACTACTGACCCTTTAAAACTTCCTGTAACCATTTTGAGCCGTACCCAACACTTTCGATTTAGAAACATACCTGAATCGGTTTTAGCCAAACATTTAGCCCATATTTTAAACCTAGAAAATGTGCAGTATGAAGAGAATGCTGTAGCCATTATTGCCCGTTCAGGTGCAGGTTCGGTGCGTGATGCTTTGACCCTTCTTGACCAAGCCATTGTCTATTCTAAAAACTTCATTAACGTAGAAACAGTCACTAAAATGTTAGGCATCATTGAACCCTCAATGCTAGAAGCACTTCTAAATGATGTGTTAGCGAAAAATCAAGATAAGATTTTGGAGTTTATCAATAAAGCATCTGAATTTGAAGCTGAAATGGTTATTGATGAGTTGATGCTTTATCTTAAAACGTTACTTTTAAGTGCTTCTCAAAAGATTAGCCCCTTAGTTATTGAACGGTTTTTTAGAATTTTATCTGAATCCAAAACATTGCTAAGTATGGGTTCTGATGGTGATTTTGTTTTAGCACTTACGCTCTTTAAAATGATGGAGTCACTCCAAATTAAAGAGATAGATGGCATGATAAGAACACTTGAAAAAGAGTTACAAGGCATAGAAATCACCCCTGAAGTACAAACCCATAGGTTGGTTTCCTCCGATGCCGAGAATATAAGTTCAAATATCATTAAAGAGCCTTTAATTTCAGAACAAATTCAAGCAGAGATAAAAGTTGAAAAAATAATAGAAGTCGAAGAAGCAACCCAAAAAGAAGCACCAAAGCCCTTAGACGCAGGTGCAAAACTCTTTGAAGAACTCATCGTAAAAATGTATGACCGAAACTATGAACTGGGTGAGTGTTTTACACACGCCATTACTTACACCTCATTTGATAATAACCTTTTAACATGGGAATCAACGGCGACAAATGAACAAAAAACACTACTGAAAAACAACTGGATGACCATACGAACTTTTGTGCAAGAACTTTATGGATTTGAGTGTAAAATCAAAAACAATGCCAAGGAGTTACCCCCCTCAGACGTAGCTCCTCAAATAGAAGAAGCTAGTTCAATGGTAGAAGATGAGGTTTTAAATCAGCCAACTATCAACGAAGCAGAAGAGGAGATGAAAAGCTCATGTATCTCTCCTGAGCATGGAGGCGTAGAAGCAGCTAAAGAGAAAGATGAACAAAATATCTTAGATGAACCGATGATTGCAAAAGCCTTGGAGCTTTTTAACCCTAAAAAAGTTAGGGTTAAGAGGAAGTAGGGCTTATTTGAACTCTACTTTAAGCAGTTTAGAGAAGTTCTTTTGTGGATTTTTCAGAATAATCTCTGTTCGGTAAGAGGAGATAAACTTCTCATCGGTCACTTTCCAAATTTTAGAGATTTTTAATTTTGTGGCTTTGTCATCAATATATATATGTTTAGATTTTATATCTTTTAATTCATCAGACTCCAAAAAAAGTAGCAATTTCCCTCTGCTTAAGTCTTGTAACTTTGCCAAAGGTGTTCCCATATTGACAAAATCTCCTTTATGGACTAAAAGTTTATCTAAAAATTTATTTTTGATTTTGATGCTTTTTTTAGCAATGCTATCTTGTAAGCGTGCCACCTCAAACTTTAAATCGAGTTTTTGTTTTTTTAAATTATCTATTTTTTCTTGCGTAGATAAATATTGTGTTTTTGCATTGGTATAGGCATAAAAGGCATTATCTTTTTGGGTTTTAGAAGCAGAAGCAATCGTTGAAATACGATAATTATAATCTTCTTGTTTTTGCATTGATTCACTAAGTGCCATTAAAATTTCTTCATTGGTTTGAATCATATTTTCAATAAGTTGCAAAGAGGCTCTACTAGAAGTGAGTTTTATTTGGTCAAGCTTGTCATCTAGTTTAATAATAGTAGCCGTAAGGGTTGTTCCCTCTTGTTTTATATTAGCTTTAGTAACTTGTGCTGAAACAGCAGATTTAAGCGTAATGGTTTCAAATGGTTCTATTTTTGCATAGTGAACTTTTGCAAAAAGAAATAGGGGAGTGAGTAGTAATAATATAGGTTTCATAAGGAGGATTATAACACGATTATTTTAAGAAGTTAGGTATGACGATAAGCCGTGTTCTGTCGTGGGTAGTTATTTATCTAGGCGTATGGTTGCCCATACGCTCAAGCGAAGCAGTTTTGTCAATCCAATGACTTAATGAAACTTAATACCATTACTTCTTGCTACGAACAGGGTTTACCTAGCTATCTGTGTTACCACAAATACTGGTGAGCTCTTACCTCACCCTTTCATTATGACCTTCTTCTTCCATCAGAGCAAAAGCTCCGATGAAATTCATCTCACTAAAGCTACGTCCAAAGGACGAGAAACTTTGTAAAGTTAAGGCTACCTACTTTCTGTTGCACTTGCCCTCAGATTACTCTGGCCATCCGTTAGATGGAGTTCTGTTTCATGTGTAGCACGGACTTTCCTCTCGTGACCTAAGTCACCAGCAACTACCTATCATACCTAAGGAGAATTATAACAAATTAAGACTTTTTTTCTGATATAATTAAAGCCTATCTATAAAAAAGGAAATTATTTAGATATGAAACTCTTAAAATTACTACTTATTTTTATTATTTTGGTGCTTCTACCCATTCTCTATGTTGCCATAGATAGCAATAAGCATAAAAAGGAGATTAGCATAGCCATTGGCTCTAAAGTAGATGCGTATAGTCAGTATGCAAAAGCTTATGTTAAAGAGTTTAAAAAAGAGGGAGTAAGGCTAAAACTAGTGGAGACCAAAGGGTCTGTTGAAGCCCAAGAGAAGCTACTTAAAGGAGAAGTAGATTTTGCCTTTGTGCAAGGGGGAACTGAAAAGAAAGGGGTCTTGGCATTGGCAAATATTATGATTGAACCTATTTGGATTTTTTATAAGGGACGTGAAATATCGGATTTAAAGATGCTTAAAGGCAAACGCATTGCCATTTGCGAAAAAGGCTCAGGTATTTACCCTGTAACACGAGAACTTTTGGCATTGGTAGGGATTACGGGTTTTAATTCTAAATTTGTACATATTCCTAGTAGTCAAGCGTATGAGAAGTTACAAAATAATGAGATAGACGCTATGTTCTACATTGCCTCTGTTGATGCTCCCTTTTTAAAACGCCTTATGACGATGCCAAAGGTACATCTACTGAATTTTGAAACTTCTTCAGCGTCTTATAAACAGTTTTTTGTAAAAGAGAATAAAGATTTTGAAATTGTTACATTATATAAGAATGCCTTTGATATGAAAAGACATATACCAAGTAAAGATTATAAATTATTAGCAAAAAATACCCTTTTAGCAAGCTATAATGCTTCAGATAAAATGGTACGCCTCTTTCTTAAAATTGCCACTAAAATACATAGTAAAGTAGGTATTTTTCATAAAGAAAACCAGTTTCCCAATAGTGCCTCTTTTAAGATAAAACAGCATCATAGTTCAATACTCTATTTTCGTGAGAAGGTGAATTATTACGAAAATCATTTTTCATTTTGGATCGCACAAAGTCTTAATAAAGTGCATGATTATACGGTGCGTTTTTTTCTTCCCTTTTTGATGGTTTTTGCTTTTTTTGTTGAAGTTATTTTACCTGTAATTGATATGTATGGAAGAAGAAAAATTAATGCTTGGTACAATAGGGTCAATGAGATTGATAACCAAATAAGTCATGTAGAGCTTAACGAAGCTAAAGAAAAACGTGAAAAACTTAAGAACATATTGGCTCAAATTAGAGGAACAGATGACATCTCTCCTAAACATATGGCAGATTTTTATACTTTACAAAATCAGATTATTAACATTATTGATGCGTTAGATACACGTATTAAAATGCTTCATCAAGGGAAAAAACGTTTTTAAAGGCATAAAATGTGTGATTTTGTTCAAGAAAGTGAAATAGTTTAATTTGTATTTTGTTATGATGTGCCAACAATATTAGGATGGATAATGGATTTAAATAAAGACAGTAAAGATATTTATACAATTGATGCAGAAAGTTATACTCAACAGAGAAAAGATTACCCAAGGGAAAGCAAAAATTTATTGAGTTTTTTGATTAATATATTGTTATTCTTATTGGCAATTGTGATTTCATTTTTTTTATATCAGATTACTAAAAATAACTACTCTTTTGATGATGTATTAAATAAAGAAAAAATAATGGCAACTTTTAATTTTTCAAGTGAAGTTGAAAAATCTACTAATCAAATCAGTGATGAGAAAGATAAACACACAGTAATTAAAGAACCTATGGTAAAAGAATCAGCCAAACCAACAAAGATTGAAGTGGTTGAAAAAGTTGTTAAAGAGATAGTAGCAAAAAAAGAAACTGTCAAAGAAAAAGAAACTGTTAAAGAAGAAACTATTGTAAAAAAAGAGAGTGTTCCTGAAATTAAAAAAGAGATAGTTGTAAAAAAAGTAGAAGTGCTAAAAGAAGAGAAAAAAACAGAACCTAAAGTTGTGATAAGCACAGCTAAAAAAGAAAAAGAAAAAGAAAAAGTCGAAGAAGATGTACTCTCTGCTGAATATTTAAATGAGATGACTAAAGCGATGAATGGTAATTAAATTTTTAGCTATAATTCCAATAATAAAAAGCTTTAAGCTAAAATAGCTAAGAGCAAAGGAAGTATATGTTTGTAGATAGCGTAGATATTTTATTGAGTTCTGGTAAGGGTGGAGCAGGTTGTGTTTCATTTTGGACAGAGAAGTTTGTTGCCAATGGTGGTCCTGATGGGGGTGATGGAGGAAAAGGTGGAAATGTTTATTTTGTAGTAGATAATAACACCGATACACTTTCAGCACTTCGTGGGCGTAACCACATTAAAGCTAAAAATGGTCAGCCAGGTGAAGGTCGTAACTGTTATGGTCGTAAGGGTGAGAGTGTAGATATTGTTGTGCCTCCTGGAACACAGGTGATTGATGCTTTAACCAATGAAGTGCTTTATGACTTGGTAGAAGAGGGCGAGCGTATTCTCTTTTTAGAGGGGGGAAAAGGTGGTTTGGGAAACAGTCACTTTAAAAGTCCTTCTAATCAGCGTCCAACCTATGCACAACCTGGGCTTCCTGGTGTAACTAAGGAGCTTAGACTTGAGATGAAAATGATAGCTGATGTTGGCTTAGTGGGCTATCCTAGTGTAGGGAAATCAACACTTATCTCTGCTGTTTCTAATGCTAAACCAAAAGTGGCTGCTTATGAATTTACAACCCTTACCCCTAACCTTGGGGTGGTTAATGTTGGAGAGTATGACTCTTTTATGATGGCTGATATTCCAGGAATTATTGAGGGTGCAAGTGATGGTCGTGGTTTAGGGCATGAGTTTTTAAAACATATTGAACGTACTAAAACCCTATTACTTTTGGTAGATGTAGCCAATTATCGTGAGATGAAGTATCAGTATGAAACCTTGCTTATAGAGTTAGAACGTTATTCTGAAACCTTAGCAACGCGTAATTTTGCTGTTGCCATTACTAAGTGTGACTCTTTTCCTATTGAAAAAGTCAATGAACTTACAGAACAGTTTTTAGACGATATTGGCTTAACATCAAATAAAGCGTTACAAAAATTCAAAGCTAAAAAAGAGTACACCTCTTATGCGTTTGAAGAAGATTTTGGACTAGAGTTACCTAAAAATGAGCCACTGTTTGTATTACCTATCTCTTCTGTATCACATTTAAATACAGAAGCCCTACGTTATAGTTTAAAAAACTTTGTGGTGGCTGTTAAACGTGAGCAAGAAGAGGCTTAATGCTTTACAAACGTATTGTCATTAAAGTCGGTTCTCATGTTTTAACAGAAAATGGTGCTGTCTGTAAACCACGTATGGCTGATTTGGTAGAATTGATTGCCTTGGTTAAAGCACAAGGAACAGAAGTGATTCTCGTGAGTTCTGGAGCTGTTTCTGCTGGTTATACAGTACTACCTTTAGAGCGAAAAGATATTGGTAATAAACAAGCGTTAGCTGCTATAGGGCAACCACTACTACTTAAAATGTATCAAGAAAAATTTGAAAAACACCATATTCTTTGTTCTCAGTTACTCCTTAGTTCAGCTGATTTAGATTCTAAAAAGCGTACAGCTTTGGCAAGTCATGCACTTAATAATCTGCTCTATCATGGGGTTGTACCTATTATCAATGAAAATGATGTTATTGCCACAGAAGAGCTGGTTTTTGGAGACAATGACCAACTCTCTGCTTATGTAACCGATACTTTTGGGGCTGAGTTGCTTGTTATTTTATCTGATATTGATGCCTACTATGACAAAGACCCAAGAGAATTTGAAGATGCTGTGGTACGTAAAGAGGTTTCCAAAATTTTACAAGAAGAGTTAGATGCACCAACAACAGCCAATAATGAATTTGCCACAGGAGGCATTGTCACTAAGCTTAAGGCAGCAAACTTCCTACTTCAAAGAGATAAAAAAATGCTTATGGCAACAGGGTTTGACCTTAGTGATGTAAAGAGATTTTTACTTGATGGTGTACATACAGGTGGAACACTGTTTAAAAAATAGAATTTTATAACAATAGATTAAAATGAGAAGTTTAGCTAGTGAGTAGCTTTAATTTTTTAGAAAGAAGTTTTACAACAACCAAAAAGGTTGTTGTAAGAAGATAGAGATGTTAATCTTAAAGAACACCTAATCTTTTAAGCGTATCTATTGAAAGTCCAGATACAGTTAAACCATTTTTTGTTTGGTAAGCTTTGATTGATGCTTTAGTAGCAGCGTCAAAACTACCAGTTACTGGTGTCTTAAATCCAGCAGATGTTAATGCTTTTTGAATTCTTGAAATTGTTTCAATTGTCATTGAAGATTTACAAAGAACAGGCATCCATTTAACTGATTGCTCAGAAACTTTAACTTGTTTAGAGATTGTTTTGTAAGTAGCAGGAATAACTGTTTTTTTAGTTCTCTCTGGTGTTACAAGTTTTGTTACTTTAACAGTTTTGTAAGTAGCAGGAATTTTAATTGTTTTAGATGTTGCTGGAGTTGCTACAACTTGTTTTGTAATTGTTTTTTTAACTTCTGGAACAGCTACTTTACAAATAACAGAAGATGTTCTTGACATACCTGCTTTTTCCATCATAGAGTCTGACCATACATATTTAGCATCAGAAACTTTTTGAGTTTTCTCAATGGTTTTGTAGGTTGCTGGAATATTTACAGTTTTTGTAGAAGCAGGAGCAGCTAATTGAGTTGATTCAACTGTTTTATAGACAGCTGGAATTTTAATCTCTTTAGTTGTTTCAGGCTTAACAACAACTTGTTTGGTTACTGTTTTGTAAACAGCAGGAACATCAACAAGACACATCATCTCTTCAACGGTACAATCTTTATCTGTACATTTAGTCTCTTTCCAAACTTTTGAAGCAGGAGCTACTTGAACTCTTTCACTTACTGTTTTGTAAACAGCTGGCACTTTAACAAGTTTAGTAGTTTCAGGTGTTACAAGAATTCTTTTAGTTCCTGTTTTAAATGCAGCTGGTTGAGCAATAAGTTTAGTAGAGGCAGCTGTTGCTAAAACTTTTTCAGTTGTAGTTTTAAACGTTGGTGCAGCATAAAATTCATAGTAACAAGAACCTGGTTTAGCAGCTTCTAAATTAACACCACCTGCTTTAGCTGAAGCTAAAACTGCTGAAGAAGCAATTCTTGCTTCTGGGTGTAAACCATTTCTCCACTCTGTGTAAGCAGGTGAAACAGTAATGGTACGGCTTTCTGTTTTGTAAGTAGCAGGTACAGTAACAATTTTAGTTGATGCTGCCGTATCTAAAACTCTTTCAGTAACTGTTTTGTAAGTTGCTGGAATAATTGTTAGTTTTGTATCAGCTTGAGTAGCTAAAACTTTTTCAGTAACTGTTTTGTATTGTTCTGGAATAATAACTTTACCATAACAAGTACCCGCTTTAGCATCTGGTAAAACAAATGAACCATCGCTTGATTTTTGAGCTATTGCAGTGTGTGTTGCAGTTGTCGCAGTATGCTGTGCAGTTGTTGCAGTATGCTTTGCAGTTTTTGTTGTACCTGTACAACCTGTTGTAAGTAGTGTAGCAGCTACAACAGAAAGTAGCAGAGAAGTGTTTTGGAGTTTCATTTATTCTTCCTTTGAAAAGTGTTTTTTAAGATAAGAAATCATAGCATAAATAAACTTATTTTAAAAGTTTAAAAATATAATTTAACTTTTTAGATTAATGTTATATGTAAAAAATAAATCATATTTTCTAATAAATCCATGCCATTAATAACTTATTTATTATGATAAATATTATGCTTAAAAAGGAGATTAATAGTATTAAAAAAAATAATTTTTTATCTTTTAAAATATTGAAAAATTTCTTTGTACCTACTTCTCTAATGGTTAAGATAAAAAGTGTCCAACCACCAATGCTCCCTGCTAAGGCTAAGCCCATAGCACCCATGTTATGCATAAGCAGTAGAGAGAAAAGAATATTGACACTAAGGGCGATACTTGCGATTTTAGCAGCTTTACCATGTCGATGTGATGCGTAGAGAAACATTGAAAAAAGTTTAGCAAAGCCATAGGGTAGCAGTCCTATCATATACATACTCAAGACATTGGCTGTTTGATGGGTCATCGCAGGTGTAAATGCTCCATATTCAAAAAGTAGCCAGACAATAGGTTCTGCAAAAATAATGCCTCCTATGGCTGAAATACTCAAAAGAAAGGCTAAAAGCCAAAAAGCTTTTCCTAAATTCTCATAGGCACTTTTTTCATCACCTCTGCTAAGTGCTTTGGAGATGGAGGGAAAAAGAGCAGAAGCTGTCGCAATGGCAATGAGTCCTAGAGGAAGCTGAAAAAGTAAATTTGCATAAAACAGATAAGAGATAGAACCTGTCAGAAGAAAAGAGGCTAAAAAAGTGTCTAAGTAAGATGCAATTTGTGGTGCAGAGTTCCCCCAAACAGACGGTATAAAGAGTTTACTAAATTTCTTTTTTTCACCATTGACATCTTTTTGATTACGGTATTTCCAGCCTCCTATGAGAAGACGATGAAGCTTTAAATGTTTTAGTACGGCAAGGTGTGTTACAACTTGTAACAATCCTCCAATAATTACAGAAAAACTTAAAGCATATAAAATAGTCATGGGTGATTCGTGCATATAAAAGTAAAGAGCAGTAATCATCGAAAGGTTAAGAAGTGCAGTTGAGACGGCAGTGGTAATGAAATGCTCTTTGTATTGGAGTAGCGTTCCTAAAAAGGTTACAATGAAAATAAGATCTAAATACCAAAAATTAATAGCCGTAAAAGGAGCTGTTTGGGCAATTTTTTCACTACTCCAATTCCATGCTAAAAGTTTAGTGACAAGTTCAGGAAAAAAGTTTACGACCAATGACATAGCAATAATAAAGAGCATAAAGCGTAAAAAGATGGCCGTGGCAAATACTCCTTTTTGTTTGGCATCAACAAAAGAGGGCATGAATGCTTGGGTAAATGCTCCTTCTGCAAAGATACGTCTAAACATGTTGGCAAGTTTAAAAGCGACAAAGAACATGTCCGAGTAGCCACTTGCCCCTAATGTCATAGCAAGCAGGGTATTGCGTCCTAGTCCTGTAATGCGTGAGAGTAAAATGCCGAAGCTATTGGAGAAGATAGATTTTAATTTCATAAAACTCTTTTTATATTTTTAGATTTTTAATACTTTTATAGAATGTTACCGTAATAATGGCTATACTTCAATTATTAAAAAAACAGGAGTATAGAATGATAGTAGGCATAGAGGGCAGTGTAGAGAAAAAAGAGCCAACCTTTGTACACGTTAATGTCAATGGATTAATTTATGAAGTCAATATTTCACTCAATACATCAAATAGCATTAAAGAGTCAAAAGTAAAGCTTTTGGTACGGCAAATTATTCGTGAAGATGCTTCTTTACTTTTTGGGTTTATTGAAGCCAATGAGAAAAAGATGTTTGATACCCTGATTAAAATTAATGGGGTAGGTCCAAAGGTTGCGATGGCTACTTGTTCTACTTTTGTACCTGAGACATTTGCACGGGTAGTGGCTGACAAAGATGTAGATTTGTTAAAACGTGTCCCTGGGATTGGACCAAAGGCTGCAAGTCGTATTTTGGTGGAGTTGGCAGATTTTATTGTTGATGGTAATTCTGATTTAGCTATTTTAGACCATGGCATGGCAGATGCAATTTTGGCTTTGGAGAGTTTAGGCTTTAAAAAAGAGCAGATTAAAAAGGCATTGAGTGGGGCAACAGGGGACACTTCGGCATTGGTTAAGCAAGGTTTGAAGAAATTACAAAGATTATAAGCCAAATACGTTAAAATGGTCTCTATTGAAATTAAGGAAATAAAACATATGAATATAACTATCCTCTTTGGTGGTTCAAGTTTTGAACATGAAATCTCTATTGTCTCAGCTATTACGCTTAAAAAAGTTTTAAAAAATACCACGCTCTCTTTTATTTTTATAGATGCGAATCGTGAGTTTTATTTGGTAGAAGCTAAAAATATGAAGTCTAATCACTTTTCTACGGGAGCCTATAAAAAAGATAAAAAACTCATTTTACAAAAAGGTGATTTTTTTACTTCAAGTATGTTTGGCTTAAAAGAGATGGGTGTGGGAACGGTTTTAAATCTTATTCATGGACGTGATGGAGAAGATGGAAAGGTGGCTTCACTTTTGGAGTTTAATGATATTGCTTATATTGCTCCTAGAGTAGATGCGTCAGTTCTTTCTTACAATAAACTTTATACGAAACTTTATGCCGAGAGTTTGGGGGTAAAAGTTGTGCCTTATGAAGTTTTAAATGCAGGAGAGAGTCGTGATATTACGCTTGAATATCCTGTGATTGTTAAACCTGTTCGTTTGGGTTCTAGTATTGGTGTTTCAATTGTTAAGTCAGCTGATGCCTTAGACTATGCCTTAGATGTAGCATTTGAGTTTGACAATCAAGTACTAATTGAGCCATTTATAGAAGGTGTGTTAGAGTACAACCAAGCAGGGTGTAAAACTTCTGAATTTGAACTCTCTATTATTGAAGAACCAAATAAAGAGGAATTTTTAGATTTTGAGAAGAAATACCTTGATTTCTCACGTGATGCAAAAGTGACTGATGCAGATATTTCACTGGAACTCAAAACTGACATTCAAGATGCCTTTAAAAAAGTCTATGCCAATATTTTTGAAGGCTCTCTCATTCGCTGTGACTTCTTTGTGGTTGATGGTGAGGTACTGCTCAATGAAATTAATCCAATTCCTGGCTCAATGGCAAATTATCTTTTTGAAGATTTCGAGGGAATGATAGAACGCTTAGCAAATAAACTCCCTAAAGAAGTGACGATTAAAATAGATTACGCTTATATTAACTCTATTCAGTCTGCTAAGGGCGGGAAGAGACAGTAGTATGAATGAAAATAAATATTTACCTCTTGGTACACATATAGCGAATAAATATGAAATAATTGATATTTTAGGTGAAGATGATTTTGAAATTCTCTATTTGGTGAGAAGTATTGAGAGAAAAACCAGTTTCTTTGTAGTTAAAGAGCTGTTTTTAGAAACATTTTCATCACGAATAGAACTTTCTGTTTATACTAAACCCGAAGCCGTGGGTGTCTTTAACAAAAGAGTTAAACAGATTATAGAAGAGTTAAAAGCACAAAAGCTTAATCCTAAAGCATCTGAAATTAAAAACTATGGTTACGAGCAAGAGAATGGAACAATCTATACCATTATGGGCTTTTCAAGTAATGCCTCTGTTGAGAAATATTTACACTTTACCCCTAAAGAGAAAACAGTATTACCTGAATTGGATAATTTACTTAAAAAAGAGAAAAAGAAGTTTGACTTTGTATCTTTTTTATTAATAGCATTACTTTTGCTAACGATTTTAGGGGCTATTTTTTATGTCTATAAATATATGAGACATGATAGCATCGAAAATGAGTTTGTAAAACCTAAAGAAGTTGTATTAAAGAAGCATCTTCAAGAAAAAAAGATAAAACCTTTAAAAGAAGAGCCAATAGTACAACAAATATCTGTAGTAAAAGAAAAACCTGTT